>Ga0080006_1150366_pt1 | contig 55328 bp, 45 predicted proteins | sample RS3BMetagenome_FD_69209 | JGI IMG/M metagenome (GOLD analysis project Ga0080006, IMG submission 69209) | Ferric oxide microbial mat and aquatic microbial communities from Rainbow Spring, Yellowstone National Park, USA - RS3B (SPADES... ...
GCCGATGAGAATGTCAGGGTCTATCAAAACCTCAACACCCTCATCGGAGAGCTTGCCCTGGCTAAATCTGGTCAGTTATCTCCAGGAATCCCCTGCCTTTAGGCATGGGGAGGATGTCAAATAAAACTAAATACTAATACTATAGTATAGAAACAACTCGACACCCGTGGCATGAAAAGCCTGCGCCAAAACTGAACAACCAAAGTTCTTTTTCTATTGGCTGGGATTCAATTCCTTTTTGAAAGGCGAACATAACCGATGGACTGCTCATATTGCCAAAAGCTTTAAGAACTGCCTCGCTCTCTTCGAATTTTCCACTAGGCAAGGCTTTTCTTAATTCGGTCAATACCTCTTTCCCTCCCGGATGAGCAATGAGCCTTTTCGAATCAGTTTGCGCATGCTTTTCAAATCTTTTATAAAGTTCCCATACCGCTTCAGTGGCAAGCACAGGTACCGTTCGATGAAGTTTATTCCGAAGCTTGCCAAAAGCATTTTCGAACCGAAGCTTCTCTCGATTTTTTGGAATATGTAATGAAGAAAAATCTTTGCAATGCCATCCTAAACCCTTTTTCGTATGGTGCCATAGGGTGGTATTGACCCCATCGGCAAAAATACAAAGGCTAACCAGACATCCTGGATCATCGTCCACATAGAAAGCCGTCGAAGAAAGTTCTACGGCAATGGCAGCAGCATAGCAATCTGGGTTTTCTTTTAGAAAACCTTTGACCGAATACAGCATAGGGAGAGCTGCTCCGCAGCCATGGCCTACGATATCGATTAAAAAACTATCCGGTCGCATTCCCACTTTCTCTGCAATGTGACTGGAAAGGCCTGGACAAAGATAACCCGTGCAGGTACAAACAAAAAGGGCGTCCAGTTCTGTGGCCTTGAGTCCAGATTGATCCAGCGCAGCTTTGAGGGATTTTGCAGCCAGTGCAGGAGCCAATTTTTCAAAGGCCTTGTTTAAAGCTTCTGCCGACATCTCAAAGACTGACTCGATAGGGTCCACAGCAAAATACCGGCGTTCAATCCAGCTATCTCCAAGTAGAATTTTTTTTACTAAATCCAAAGAAGCCTCTTTGAGGGTTTTAGCCGCTATAGACTGGCTAAAGATTTCCCAGCATTCAGACTGCGTATAACCATGCTCTGGGACCATGGAGCAGATAGATTGAAGTATCATAGTCTCTTTATGCATAAAATATAGTTTAGAAGCGGACAGGAGACTAAACGAATTCTTAGATTTTCCCTGTATTAGTCATTAGTAGTTTGACTAAGGCTCCATGGACCTAGTCAAGGTATAAAGAAAGGAAGCGATAGGCTTTTTGATCAGCACCGATTGGAGGGGAGATTGTTTAAAAAGAAGAGGGTGCAAGCAAAGGCCAAGGGTTATCCGAAGGGCAAAGGTCTTTTTCAGTTTTTGGTGGATTTGCCTTAGGGTTTCTGCCCAACTTTTGGAGCCTTGGGCGTAGGCTATGAGGTCATCGAGGGCTAAAGCGGCCGATTCCATAGCCATGGCCATACCGTTTCCTAGGAAAGGTGGGAGCACGCCAAAGGCATCTCCCAGGGCTACCATAGGTTCGGACTTAGTCGGTTGGAATCCAAGAGAAAAAGAAGGAATGGCTACAAAACTCTTTTCCATAAAGTTAGCTTCTTCTAAGTAATGGTAAGGCTTTGCAAGCTGCGATGCGTTGAGAAAAGAGGCAAAGAGTTCTTTTTTAGACGTAACCAAAAATTTCTTATTTTTGAATAACCCACAAAGGTTAACGGTGCCATGCCCGATCTTGCAAAGCCCAACGTAGCCGTCTTTGGCTGCATACATTTCCAAATCATGTTTTAATTCAATCCCTTGGAGATGCACTTTAAGCCCGATCCATGGTCCACCAATCCGCTGTTTACCGGTAGCCAAGACAACAGCTTCGTGATAGAGGGTAGTAGGATCGCACCGGGTTTTTGTATACAGACTGCCCCCATGATCCACGAAAAGTTGTGCAAGCTCTGTATCTAACCGTTCTCGAGGGGTTAAATACACAGGCAAAGTGAAGCGAAGAAGGGTTGGTTTGCTATCTCCGATCGATAGACTGGCCGATTGAGCCAGCGGAAACCGATCGAGGATCGGCATGATTCCTAATTGCTGGATTACCCTTTGAGGCAGCCCTGAAAGGAATTCCCCGCAGACTTTTTTAAGCGGATAATCATTTCTTTCGTAGACAGCAACTGGGATCTTGTAGCGACGCAGTCCTATGCCCAAAGCTAAGCCAGCTAGTCCTCCGCCAATGATCGTAATGGATTTCATTTTTTTGTGGCTTCTAACCGGTAAGCTCCCAAGAGGGTTACATCGATCTTATATTGCCACTGCTTGGAACTGAGATTTAAAAGCTCTGGCAGTTCCAATCCCATAAACCCACTCTTGATGCTTAGCCAACCGTCATGAAAGGTTATTTGATTGAGTCCGACCAATCTGAGCAAGAACAGTTCGAAGAGAGAAAGAGAAGAACGGAGTGGTTCAATACAAAAGAGGCAAAGGGCAGAGAGCTGTACGATCCAATTGCCAATGATAGCCAGTTGGGCAGAGGAAAAATGATGCAGCACCATATTGGCTAGTATGCCATGGTAGCTTCCTGGGGCAAAGGTGCCAGTGTTAATCAGATCAAAAAGATCGGTTTGAATCCACGGCCAAGGAGCAGGCCAGTATTGTGGCCTAGGAAACCTATCTATTCCCGTTAGCAACAGATATTTTTGTAACAACGGATCGGCATAAAGGAACCTTCCCATGGACCCATCGCCTGCGCCTATTTCTATAAAGTTTACTGCTCCCTGTAGAGAGACTATTTGCCGAAGCCTTTTTTTAAACCATACGAAATTTCCCATTATATAATTAATTTTCTTTAGTCCTTTTCTTCCTTTTTTAGCCAGATAAGAATCATAAGCCAACTCATCCAGGTATTCCTTTTCTTCGAGTTTTCTTTGCATGAAGCCCCCCTCTCTTTTTTTCCCTCCAAGATAGAGCTTGCCAACCTTCTTGAAGTTCTCCTACAAAAAGGAGAGTTTTTGACTCTTCAAAAGAAGGAAGGACTAGAGCTTTCTTTCTCTCTCTCTTTTTAAAGATATAGCCTAGAGCAAGGAAAAGGAACAGGAAAGATCTTTTGGCAGGCTGTCTATGCTTCTTTTAAAAACTCATAGAAAAAGCAAAACCCAAAAGATCAGCCTTTAGTGTACCATCCTTGAGTTTTTTTCACGATTGCCACAACAGAGAGCATGACGGGAACTTCGATGAGTACGCCGACAACAGTTGCCAGTGCTGCTCCAGAGTCTAGTCCATAAAGACTGATGGCTGTGGCCACAGCGAGTTCAAAAAAATTACTTGCTCCAATCAGAGCGGAAGGGCCAGCGGCACAGTGAGCCACTTTGAACTTTCGATTGAGCATATAAGCTAAGGCCGAGTTGAAATAGACCTGCACCAAGATAGGAATAGCAAGGAGCAGAATGACAAGAGGGTTATGCAGAATGACTTTTCCTTGAAAGCCGAATAGCAAGATAAGGGTTGCCAGCAGGGCAAAGAGGGTAGGATTATGGAGCAGGGAAAGTACCCTATCGAGCTTTTGCTTCCCTCCCTCTTTAAGAATTCTTGCACGGAGCCATTGACTAAAGAGAAGGGGGATGAGGATATAGAAGATGACTGAGAGCAGTAAAGTGTCCCAGGGCACGTGGAGGGAAGAAACACCAAGGAGCAACCCAACAATGGGAGCGAAAGCAAACACCATGATAGTATCATTGAGAGCGACTTGGCAGAGGGTAAAGTAAGGATCCCCAAGACAAAGATGGCTCCAAACAAACACCATTGCTGTGCAGGGGGCTGCGGCCAATAAAATCAGTCCTGCTATGTACGAATCGAGTTGATCGGGAGGAAGGAACTGGAAAAAGATTTTTTTCAAAAAAAGCCAACCGAAAAAAGCCATGGAGAAGGGTTTAATGGCCCAGTTGACAAGCAGGGTGACAAGCATGCCTCGGGTATGGGTTCTTACCCTGTGGAGAACACTAAAATCGATTTTCATGAGCATAGGGATAATCATGAGCCAGACAAAAAAGCCGACGACCAAATTCACATGCATGAGTTCTATACTTCCAAGGAACTGAAAAAGGCCAGGGAACAATTTCCCTAATCCGATCCCAGCGCCTATACACAGGGCTACCCACAGCGTTAAATACTTCTCAAAAAACCCAATCCCTTCTTTTTGTTCTAAGGGCTTTTCCACCGTTACTTCAGATTTCATAGCAAATATATTATCCATTTTTCTAAAAATATGGAAATATTTTTTTCTTTTTTTCTTAGTTTGTGATCCGCCGTTTTTTTTTGCTTTTCTGTAGTTTTTAGTAACAATTAGGCTTGAATATTACAATAGTTCCAATAGAATAAAACTATTGTTCGTTTCACCCTTCGCTATGGATAATAAGACGGCTCTTTTGATTTTAAATGCGCTAGCGCATAAAACTCGGATTGAGATCTTCAAGCTGCTTATAAAAGCTGGGGCCAAGGGGAGTTGTCCTGGGGAGCTGGCCGAAAAACTGCAAGTGCCCTTGACAACTCTTTCCTTTCATTTGCATCATTTAAAAAATTCGACGCTTATTGAAGCCACACAGAAAGGCAGGCAGATTGTCTATTGTGCTGATTTTGGAAAGATCGCTGAGTTAATTGGCTATTTGCTCGAAGACTGTTGCGGCAAAGATGTGGAAGCGTTGATTCAATTCTTCTGTAAAACAAAAGAAAAAGGGGAAAGGCCACTTTCAACTGAAAGGCAGAGCTGCATATGATGTTCCCATTGCATGTTTTGTTTTTGTGTACAGGCAATTCGGCCCGATCGATCATGGCGGAGGCCATTTTAAACCATTATAGTGGAGGCCGTTTCCGCGCCTATAGCGCAGGGAGCAGGCCAAAAGGACTAGTGCATCCCCTTGCTTTGGAAACTCTCCAATCTCATGGAATTTCCATCGATGGACTACGGAGTAAGCCATTGACTGAGTTTTTGCAAGCCAATGCCCCTGTGATCGATTATGTAGTGACGGTTTGTTCAAGTGCTGCAAAAGAGGCCTGTCCACTTTTTCCTAAAAAGGCGATTGTTGAACATTGGGATTTGCCAGATCCGGCTGCTGTCGAAGGGGATGTAGGCAAACAAAAAGAAGCTTTCCAAGAAATCTTTGACCTATTGCATCAGAAAATTCTCCTTTATTTTCTTAGTCGCTAGGCTCCTTTTGGGTGTGTTTCTTGTTGACCAAACGAAAAATTTCTCGATTCTGAGCTAATAAAAAAAATCTATTTTTCAACAAATGGTTTTATAAACTCAGGATCGTGAAGATTTTAAAATGGAATTGTTCTCCGAAAAACAAGCCGGGGCTTGTATTATCTTTTCCAAGTTCAAGGCTGTTCATCCACTCTTTTTGTCTTTTGTTCTTTTTCCCTCTTTTTTTTTCTCTTTTCGGTAGAAATGCTCCAGAGAATAAAAACAAGAAAGATTTAAATAAGAAAGACTTAATTCTTTATTTAATTCCTGTGCCCTGCAACTATCCAACTTGTTCAGCCCAGTGGATCCATGGCAAGATCTCTCTGAATCAAGAACAAACCGCTCTGCTAGATAAACTTTCTGTCCTCCCGATCGAATCTCCCGACTGGATCGGATGGGTAGAAGGTCGGCACGAAGGAGTCGGAGTGGGGATCGACTATGTTTGCGATCGACTCATAGTTCAGAAAAAGAAAAAAGGGATCCCTCGACAATTAACCCTTACAAGTGCCTATCCGTTCATAGAAGCTTGGCTTTTTTGTCGGATTGAAGGCTTAAGAGACATGGCCGTAGGGCTTCGATCAAGGGATTTCAATGGGCAAATACTGGTGGAAGTCTTTGATCTGGACACAGGCAGAAGGATTAAGGCTGAAGATAAACTGGAAGCAAGCTTTGGGAGGACTGCCTGGGAGCAGCTCCTTAGGGAAGATGTCGATTTTCTGCCCTATGTGTTTCATCATGCAGAGGCTAAAGAAGACTATCCTGTTGCGATAGTCGGCAAGGTGGTGGATGACAGAGAACCTGCAAAAAAGACTACTGTAGTGACCCTCCTCTTTAAAAGCGGTAAAAGAGCCGAACTAAGGTATCCTGGGGTGTGTCGAAATTTTAAGATAGCCCGGAACGGGACGGCAGGATGGATTCGAGAGACTCAAAGTTCAGGGAGTTGGTCTTTCCTCGAATTTTACAAGGCTGGTGACATTTTTTTAAGGATATTTGGCAAATACCCACAATTGATCGACTGGTATTTTGAAAAGGAAGGCCAAGGAGTAGTGTTTGGTTCGACAGAAAAAAACAAGGCTCCTTTCTATGAACGTTACGATTTGACTCTAGGCAAAAGACTCGATTCAGAAGAACAACCGGAGTATGACTGGATGGAACTAAAGCCTTGGGCAAAACCTATTGAATCGGAGGGCAAAACGATTTTTTGGTCGACGCAACTGGAGTTAAAGCCGGGTACTGGCTTGTTTCGATCAGATTCAAAGGAACCTCTTTGGGTTCGACGACAATGATACCGGCATCACTCGCAATGGAATTTAAATAATCGGAAAGTCGTTTGTCTATATAGACCTGATGGTGTGTGGAAGAAGCATGGAGGAAATGAAGAATGCCTTGAGAATCCCTGTAGGCGATTCCGACATGGGAAGTATAGGAATGGAGATGGTGCGTAGTAATGGCAATAATATCCCCATTTTTGATTTTTGGTTCGATTGCCGGGACGGCGGCTTTGGGGATATGATAGACCGGAAGGGCTGAGACCCGCTCTTCTATTTTTGCCATAGCGGGCAAAAGAGTCGGGTTATGACGCAGGTAGCGATATTGGTGCCAACCGACTGTCATTTCCCTTACCTTCCGGTGGATAGGGACGCCACCAAGGCTTCTTGTCTTATCGACCAAAAGCCCCCTTTTTTGATTATCTACAAAGAGTTCTTCTAAAAAATGGATCCTCGAAAGATAGCTCCCAGTGCATTCTCCGTTCCGGTACCTTTCAATTTCGATGAGTTTCAGCAAGGTTTCAGGACTCCAATAGCTTTCGTCATAATGGAGCATTCGGGCGAAAGCTAAACTGATTTCATAGAATGTCCAGCAATCCATGGCCTGGAAATTTACCGAAGGCGATTCAATCTGATCATCTATTTCAAGGGTATAATGCTGGTAAGGAGTACCCACTAAATAAAGACCTATTCGGACGGTTCTTTCACCTAAAGGAAGGGCTGCTAAGCCTTCTTCTTTGGCAAAGCGTAGGAGCTTCTCAAAGGTATCCATGCCCACGAAGACCCTGGAAAAAGGAAGACAAATCTTTCCATACGCCGGAAAAAGGAAGAGGAAAAGGGAGAAAAGAAAAGGGAAAATAAGTTTTTTTTGGACCTTTCCCACTCTTACAGCCTATGCCGCTTAGAAAAAATATCAACTAAAATAATTGAGATTAAGGGTTGGGAAAAGATTGTCGGTATATTCACAGTATTCGAGCAAGCTTTTATTAATCTTTTGTTGGATAATCCCCTCGCAGAGTTCTGAAAAACGGTTCAGATGGGTAATGACTCGTAAAAAGGCATATTCTTTAGCAGTGGCCTTACTGATCAGAAAGGGCCAGTCGCTTGCTTGGGCAAGCAATAGCTCTCTTGCTGCCTGTTTCAAAGATCGAACAGTTTGTTTATTGCCATTTTTATATTTTCTGACGAGTTCCACTAGAAGATAAGCGGCCTCATGCAAATGCTGATAGATAAAATCGTTCGTTTCATTAAGCCACATTTTGGAATATCCCTCGAGTCCCCAAGACGAATAGGTCGGACGGCAGATCTGCTGGGTAGGATAACGTTGGAGATATGCTAAAGGAGTGGTTAGCTCAAGGATTTCGCTCTGATGCGCTTTCTTTATTAGTTCTTTTAAAAAAAGCGGGCCTTCGAACCACCAATGACCGAAGAGTTCACAGTCGAAAGGACAAAGGAGAATGGGCTTAGTGAAAGTAGGGAATAGAGGGGCTGTTTTTTTAATTTCTTCTTCTCTTTTCATGATAAAATTTTCGGCATGTTCCTTAGCTCTTTCCTGGGCTTTTTTGGGATCATAGAGCGCTTTTTGTTCAGTTTTTCCTGTAATCCTGTGGTATTTGATACCTGTAAATTTCCTCTGTCCGGTAGGCAGGATATAGGGTCTAATGTACTCGAGGTCGGATTCAAAACCTAAATCCCAGTAGAACTCTCTATACACAGGATCTCCGGGATATCCTTCTTGAGCGCTCCATACTTCTTTGCTTGAAAGAGAGTCACGGCCAAAGGCAGCCGGACCAGAAGGAGTGTAGATTGGGGCAAAAAGCCCTAGAAAGGGACGAGGCTCAGAAAAAAGTAGGCCATGCGCTTCCAGAACAAACCAGCGGATTTCGGCAGATTGAAGGAAAAATTCAATTCCTGGATAATAACCGCATTCGGGCAGCCAGAAGCCTTTAGGATAGGTCTGAAAGGAGTCAAAAAAACTCTCAATAGCCACAAAAATTTGGGCGTTAACCGCCTGTTCTGGATTTTTTAGCAGCGGCAAATACCCGTGTGTGGCCGAAGAGGTGGCCAGTTCTAAAAGGCTTTTTTCTTGGTATTTTTTAAACTGGCCAAGAATATCTTCAGCATACGCTTCTGTAAAACTCTTCCAGACATTCTGAAATCTTTCCTTATAAAATTTCGCAAGCATCAATCTTTCAGGATCAGTTGCGGCATACCGCTCTATTTCTTTAGAGCAAAGCTCGATCCGTTGTAGAAGGTAGCGTTTGTAGCGTTGGATAAGCAGGGGATCCTTTAGCATGGCACAGAGGGTTGGACTTAAGGAAAGGGTCAGTTTACACCGAATCGCCCCCTGATAAAGTTCTTCAAGTATCCACAAAAGCGGAATATAACATTCGGTGATTGCTTCAAAGAGCCAATCTTCTTCTAAAACCTCCTCCTTATCAGGATGACGTACAAAGGGTAGGTGCGCATGCAGTAGCAATGCTAGATAGCCCAGAGGGGATGATTTCATTAGCAATCTCTAGCTGTAAGCCAATAGCCTTTAAGAGTCAAGGAGAAGGAAAAAAGGATAGAGCATCCGGGAAAGGTCGACTGAAACGGGAAAAGAACAAAACGAGCTTTTCTGTCTGTAGATTTTCTTGGTCAAAGGCTTCAATGGGAACTTCATAAATGCCATCGGCAAAATCGAACCGAAAAGTAAAAGAGCCATCTTCAGCTATTTGTATCTTTTTATTGTCGACTTTTAGGAGGGCATTTGGGGAAGTTTTGCCTCGGATAACAAGTTCAACTTCTAGTTCCAAAGGAAAATGCCGGGTTTCAGAGGGTTCATTCTGTGGGAACGATCCCTCTTTTGTTTCAAATCCAAAAGAAGCAGGCCAAAGGAACTGGAGAGGAAAGTCTTTGAGTTGGAACCACGGAAAGAATTCAAAGCTAGAGAATTCTTTTAGGGGAGCAGAAGGGGGAATGGGAGAAGCATACGAACTAGTTAATGAGGAGTCTTGGGGGAAGAGAAAATTTTGAATCGCATCTAGAAAAGAGAAAAGATCGCTTGTTTGTTCTGAGGATTGGATCACAGATTCTTTTTCAGTGAGGAGCTGGTGGATTTTCGGAGGAGGAAGCTCAAAGGCCTCGGCGAGGGTTTCTTTTTTAATGCCTTTTTTTGTGGCTTTTTGGATAAGCTTTTGAAAGGAAAGCTGTGGGGGGAGTGTTGCCAGTCTTATTTCGTTTTTTGCAGAGAAAGAAAGAGCAGGGGTATGAGCTTCGGGAGATTTGGCAATGAGGATAAAATGCGTACTGCTGCTAATATAGAACCCAATTTCAGCATGGTAGCGGGTGTTGGGTTTTGCTTTAGTATAATAGATTCTATGCGTTGACTCTTCTAATGGCAGTTCTGCTTCCAATTGAGAGCCATTACTAACCAACCGAAATACCCAACGGCTCTTTTCGAAAGCCCTGAAGGCATTTTGATCCATAATCCAGTAGGCATGTAAGGAACGTGGGTCTACTGCAAAAAGATAGAAAAAGAGCTGTTTTCTCCCAGTCTTTGGAAGCGAAGCAAGAATATGAGGAAAAGAAGAGGGTTGGGCTGCGGTAGATGTTTCTTTTTGCGTTTTTCCTTGACCTTTGGAGCTGAAAACTGCTTTGGTCTTTAAAAGAATATTCTTTTTAGCTCCATGTGGTAAAGGAGGGTGGCTGGGAGTAAAGAGTTTTATTTTTTTTCCAGTTTTTTTCGACATATTATTGAGATCCACAGTCTAATAACTTGAGGAAGGAAAAAGAATACTTATTTTTGATGATTACAACGCCCATGGAATCCAAAGTTACTTAATTAAAAAAAATTTTGAATTTTTTTTTCCTATAAACAAAAAGACTTTTCTATCGACGAAAAGCTAAACCATTAAAAAGGGAGAATGTGATTAAGTCAATGAACACTTTTCGTTATCGAAAAGTTTTACTCCTTTTTTTCTTGACTTTTTTCTTTTTAAAGGTTGAGCTTTATGCTCCATTGGTCTGGAGACCAGGAGAAGGTTGGGTGGATGAAAGTACAGGAACGGGTCTTTCCGCTTCCAGTTCCAGGGATCAGCTCAATTTAGCCAAAAAGTTTGAAGAAGCCAAAGATTATGACAACGCCTTGAAAGCGTATCGGATTCTCATCAGGAAATGGCCCTATGCAGTGTTTGCTCCCGAAGCACAATTCCGTATTGGACAATGTCTAGAAAAAAAGGGGGATTTTCTTGGAGCCAATAAGGCCTACGATCGGATGATCCAGAAATATCCTTCATCAAGTTTTTTCGAACAGGCGCTGGAAAGAAAATTGGCTATTGGTAATCTTTATCTCGCAGGTGAACCCAAACGGTTGTTTAATATCCCCATGGGTTCCGGACTGGATATCGCAGCGGATATTTTTGAAAGCATTATTCGGGCGGCTCCCTATGGTCGTTTTGCTCCACAGGCAGAATTTCAGCTTGGCTTGACGCGGATTAAACAAAAAAAATTTACCGATGCGATCGCAACTTTTAATCGTCTGCTTGATAAATATCCCAATCATTCCCTAGCGGATGATGCCCAGTATGAAATTGGGTATACGTGGTATATCGCCTCACAGGCTGCTGAATACGATCAGAGTGCAACCGAAAAGGCGATTGAGGGTTTTGAAGATTACATTGTTCGGTATCCTTCGGGGGATAAGGTAGAAGCGGCTAAAGCCCATATTGCCGAACTTAAGGGAAAGTCCACTTTGGGCAGTTTTCATATTGCCCAGTATTATGAAAAGGCTAAAAATTTCAAAGCCGCCTACATTTATTATAGTGATGTGATCAAACAGAACCCCACCTCGGATCAGGCAAAAATTGCTGAGCAAAAAATTATCCAACTGCGGCCTCTGGTTGCCAAAGATTTGGGATTGCCTTCTTTAACCTCTAATCCCCCTTCTGCGCCTTCTCCCAATGGGAACGCCGCTTCTTCTTCCTCTGAAACCCAGCAAACGAAAGGAACCCCTTAATGACACATCGAAGAGCGATCTTTTGGCTATGGATTGTGGGTTTTTTCTTTTGTATTGGTGTTGTTGGATGTTCGGGTGGGTACCGGCTTGGTAGTATTGGCGGACCAGCGATTCAGGGGATCAAGACGATTTATGTCCCGACGGTGAAAAACAAGACAGTTATTCCGGGGTTGCAATCGATGGTGACCAATGAGATCATCAGGGCTATCGATAATGATGGGACCATGCAAACATCTAGGAATGTTGATGCGGATGCTGAACTAGATGTGACAATTGTAGATTTCAACAGAGTCATCCTCAGGCCTGAAATTCTGGATCCTTTTACTACCGCTGAATACAAGCTCATTATTACTGCTTCGGTCACCTTAATTAATAGGAAGCTTGGTAGAGCAACGATAAAGGGGGCTCAGGTCAGCGGCTCTTCCTATTATTTTACCCAAACAAACATGCCTGAAGCCCAAAGGCAAGATCTTCCGTTAGTCGCAGAAGATTTGGCCAATCGGATCGTTAATCTATTGACAGAAGGCTGGTAAATATTCTGAATAACTGAGCCTTTGGAGATCCAGAACGCTCTTGCTTTTTTTTTCTGCGAAAGGAAAAACAAGCTAAGTAGGTCTCAATAGAAAACTTTCTTTTTTTGATTGATCCTTGGGATGGAAAGGTCCGCTGGCTGATTAGCCAGAGTGAGTATTTTATTCTGGAGAAGATAGGCTTTCTTGTGCATTTAGTAGAGAATGAAAGCAGTGAGGATTCATACTTTTGGACTTGATGGACTTGCCATGGTTGATCTGGCGGATCCAATGGAACCCAAAGACAAAGAAATTCTGGTACGGCTTCAGGCGGTTTCTTTGAACTATAGGGATTTGTTGATGGTAAAAGGCCTGTATAATCCCGATCAAGCTTTGCCTTTGATCCCCTGCTCTGATGGAGCGGGCGAAGTGGTGGCCGTAGGCAAAGCGGTCCAGTCCTTTCGAGCTGGGGATAGAGTTGTTGGAACTTTTTTTCAAGACTGGTTAGCTGGTCCTTTCGAAAAAAAATACGGTCAATCGGTGCTGGGCGGCCCTCTTGATGGTACCCTTGCTGAATATATCTTTTTGAAAGAAGAGGGGGCGCTACCGATTCCTAAAAATCTTAGTTTTGAAGAAGCGGCTACGCTACCTTGTGCCGCACTGACAGCCTGGAATGGGATTGTGGAAGAAGCAGCCCTCTCTCCTGGACAAACCGTCGTGGTGCAGGGCAGTGGAGGCGTAAGCCTTTTTTCCCTGCAATTTGCGATGGCCTGTGGGGCTCAAGTGATCTTTCTGTCACGGAGTGAAGAAAAAATAGAAAAAGCAAAAAAACTGGGAGCCAAGGAGGGCATACATATCACTAAAGAGAAGAATTGGCATAAAAAAGTTCGGGAACTGACCGAGGGAAGGGGTGCAGATGTACTGATCAATGTCCTGGGTGGGGATTTGGAGGAAAGCATTAAGGCTGTCAAACATGGAGGAATGATATGTTCGATTGGGATTTTGATTGGATCAAAAGCCCAGATTGATGTGGTTTCTCTTCTTATGAGACAAGCAAAAATCCATGGGATCTATGTGGGTAACCGGCTTATGTTTGAGGCGATGAATAGAGCCATTACAACATTGGGAATTAAACCGCTGATCGATACCGTCTTTCCTTTTTCTCAATATAAGGAGGCTTTTCTGCGTTTAGAAAGTGGCAAGCATTTTGGAAAGATTGTCCTTCGGTTAGGCGATACATCAGGAGGTTTATAAAAAACCTCATTGTGGAGGCAAAAAATAAAAGGGACCGATTTGTATTTCTCTTTTTATTTTCTCATAGAGGGTGTGTTTGGCTCTTTCTACAGCTTTAGGTACCTCCAACCCTTGGGCAAGAAAAACAGCAATCATGGAAGCCATAGAACATCCCGTTCCATGGGGATTGGCAGAAAAAATCCGTGGCAATTCAAACGAGTAGGTTTTGCCATTGTGGTGGAGCACATCGAGTGTCGTTTTCCCTTGAAGATGCCCGCCTTTGATCATAAAGGAGGTGCCGTACTGTTCGGCCAAGTCTTGAGCTACTCTGGGTAAGTCTTCGGGACCTTCAATGATAAAACCGCTCAATATTTCGGCTTCTTCTATGTTGGGAGTGACGATTGTGGCTAAGGGAAAAAGGTTTTTAGGCAGTTCTTCTTCCATTCCAGGTTCGGCAAGGGGATCTCCGTTTCCGGCAGCCAGCACCGGATCAATGACTATGGGAGCTTTAATGCGAAACTTCTGAATGAATTCCGCAATTTTTTCTGGAAGTTCCTTTTTGTAGAGCATCCCAATTTTGATTGCTGAGATCGGAAAAAAGTCTAGAATGGAATGAAACTGAGATTCAATAATCGAAAAGGGGAGGGGATAGAGGGATTCCACACGGCCAGGATGCTCGGCCACAATGCTGGTTATAATGGTTGTCCCATAGGCTCCAAGGTTTGTAACAGTTTTTAAATCGCCTTGTATGCCAGCTCCGCAACTACAATCAGATCCTCCAATAATAAGTATTCCAATCATCTTGTTAGATCCTACAAATAAGATAAAATGGATACACAGAAAAACAAATAAAGATTCAAATGGAAGAATTTTTAAAAGTCAATGAGATCAAAGTGATTATTGAACATCTCGAATATGAACGCTCCAAAAGCCTTTCTTCCAATTATCTTTATGTCTGTTTTTATTATATTTCGATTCTGAATTTTAGCCCCAAAACAGTGCTCTTAAAAGGTAGAAAATGGATAGTAACCAATGATTTAGGTGAAAAAACGGTCATTGAAGGCCTTGGGATTGTTGGGACTTATCCAAGGTTGAAGATGGGAGAAAAGTTCCGTTATTCAAGCCACCATTTCTATTCGAGACCTAGTGTCGTCGAAGGCTCTTATTTTGGCATTAATTCAGAAGGCTCTCTGATTGTGATCCCTATCCCTAAGTTTGCTCTTTTGATTCCTGAAGATATTATTTAGCCGATTGAGCCTTCTGACATAGACTTTTTGCCTACGCATTGGCTCTTTTTTAAGTAAGTTAAAAGGACCCTTAATAAAGGGCGTGTGGTGACTTTTAAATGAAAATCCAAAATTAAATGAAAAAATTTTGAACAAATCCCATTTTATTCTATTTTTTTATAGCGGGATATAAATCAAGAGGCCTGCGGGGGTTAGTGAATGGAATGTTATCACTCAGTTGGTGGCTAAAAACAGCTACAAGAGCCAAAAAAGAAGGTATAAGATTGAAGGGCAATTCAATACAATATGAATCCAGTATGGATGAAAGAGAAGGAATAATTAGCCCGCTTACATTCCTTCTTTTAGAGAATGCGTTTTTTCCTGCACGCACAGGCAGGAAAGACCATAACAGGCCTTCTCTCTTTTTTTTCTTGGGACTATTCTTTATTTTAGCCCTTTGGAAAGGTGTTTACCCAAACCGGTTCTCCTCATTTGTTTTTTCTCAGATGAAAAGAAGGGAACCATCCGCAGCCAATAATGATCCTCATCCAACAGCTGGATTCCTTAAGAAAGGAAACAACAATGAAAGATCGTCAATTAAGAAGTACTTACAGAAAGGATTCTTCTCGAAGATATTCCAGAAAAAATCGGTATGCCTTACGTTCGGAAGAAACAAAAAAAGTCAAAACTTCTTTTTGGAAGAGTTTAAAAGAAAAGATTTCCTCGTATTTTGGAAATCTTTTTGGTTCTCACCCGACCAAATCAGTTGCTCTTACAAAACAAACTGATAAAAAGGAGGAGACAAAAACCGAAGAGAGGAAAGCTCCAGAGAAGTCTTATACAGAAGCAAAGGCTCTAAGCAAACCGACTGTGACTAAATCCAAAGAGCAGGGAGCGACCTATAAGGAGTGGTCACCTAAGGCTACAGTGGATCAAGGGACTGAGCCTACCGAAGCAAAAACAGTTACGGAGAGCCTAGAAGAACAAAAAGAAGCTCAGAGCCCACCTCCTGCACCGTCTATCGAAGAGCTTGTTACTTCCAACAAACTCTACGTGGGTAATCTTCCCTACAATTTAACGGATAGCGATCTATTTGAGATTTTTGCCAAAGTCGGACCAATAAAAAATGTGGAGATTATTCGAGATAGAAGGACGAATCGTACCAAAGGTTTTGGGTTTGTAGAAATGGCAGATCTTGATTCCGCTCGCAAAGCCGTGACTATTCTCAATAGAATAGAGGTTATGGGCAGACGCATAATCGTCACTGGGGCGAAATCCGAAAAGAAAGATTCCACCCAGGAATAAAATCTCTTAAAAGAAAGCTAGATCCCTATCTTTTTGGAACAAAGGCCATGGGGCCACCATTGAGCTATGCACCCTCTTTTAAAGATATTGACTAGAGGTACCGAACAGGTCATTTCAGAAGAAGAGCTAGACAAGCTCCTTAGTAGCGGAAAAAAGTTGCGAATCAAGTTTGGCGTGGATCCAACCTCGGCCAATCTTCATCTGGGTCATGCCCTTTCCTTGCTGAAACTCAAACAATTTCAAGACGTAGGCCATCAAGTGCTTTTAGTGATTGGTGATTTTACTGCTTCGATTGGTGATCCAAGCGGAAGAAACACTACAAGGCCGCTAGTCCCTAAGGAACAGATCCTTAAGAATGCCCAAACCTATACTGAGCAGGCTTTCAAAATCCTTGATAAAGAGCAGACGGAAATTTTTTGGAACGGCAGCTGGTTTGGGCGCCTATCAGCCGAAGAACTGCTTGGTCTAGGAAGAAGAGTCACGGTCAATCAGCTTCTGCACAGGCAGGATTTTCATGACCGGTTCACTGCTGATCAATCCATATTCCTTCATGAGCTGTTTTATCCGCTATTGCAAGCTTGGGATTCGGTCATGGTGAAGGCTGACATTGAAATTGGGGGAAGGGATCAGCTCTTCAATATGTTGTTAGGAAGAGATTTTCAAAAGGAAGAGGGACAGAATCCGCAAGTGGTGATAACTCTTCCTATTTTAGAGGGCTTGGATGGCTCAAGAAAAATGAGTAAGTCTTTAGGAAACGATATCGGGATTACGGAGCCTCCGAAGGAAATCTTCGGTAAAACCATGAGCATTTCAGATTGGCTAATGAAAAGATGGTTTCTGGTGCTTTTCGGCGAAGAGGTTGATCCCCATGCTAATCCCATGGAAGAAAAGAAGAGACTTGCCGAAAAAATTGTGACTCTTTTTTATGGAAAGGAAGAAGCTATCAAAGCTAGAACTGAATTTGAGCGAGTGTTTTCCAAAAAAGAACTTCCCGAAGAGATGCCTGAGTTTTGCTTCTCTCAAAAGCAGATGCCCATTGTAGAGCTATTAGTTGCTGTGGGAGCAGTAAAAAGCAAATCAGAAGCCCGAAGGTTGATTAGCCAGGGTGGAGTCTCTTACCAAGGCAAGAAGGTTACTGATGTTCACCATTCCGTTGAGATACAACCGGATGCTGTTTTAAGATGCGGGAAAAGATTTTTTGCTAGAATCAACCCTTCTAGCTAAAAGACTTTTTTGACCATGTGTGCGACAAACCCAGCCCTTTAGAGCCAGAGAGGGAAAAAGGGATAGCGGCTGAGCCAGCTGCTTTTCCTTAGGCTACCGTGTGGGATCTATTGCTGCTGTTTGATTCAATGGGGCTTGCGGGGAGGAGAAGAGGAACAGAGTCGATCATTTTTTAGGGAGTTTTTCAAAGAAAATTTTGACTTCACTCTCCTTTTTCCCCAAAAGTTCTTGAGCCCTGATGAGGGCCTGACGAGTCGAAAGATTGGGTTGGGTAGGAATCAGTGGGAACACATTTTTTCTACCGATACGATCTAAGACCCCAGAGTTTCTCAAGACGCGGAAAACGGGACGGATGACCCCACTGATCAGCAGAAACTTCCCCTGTTCAGTGAGCCAATGATGCAGTTCTTCTAAAGCCATTGCATTGGTAGCATCCAGGTGATGGGCGTTACGCATTCTTAAAATGACCACTCGTATTTTTGGATTCAGAGCAAGGATCTTGTTGATCTGTGTTCTAAAAAGTTCTGAAACTCCAAAAAAGAGTTCTCCTTCGATATGGATGATAGAAATATCTGGATGAACGGTCGTTTCCCCTTTTATCTTTTCTCTTAGATCCCCCTGTTCGGTATCGAAAGTGTACTCGACAAAAAAGGGCTCTCCAGCTTGTTTGAGAAAGAACAGAATGGAAGCTCCAATGCCAAGGCCGATGGCAAAATCCAGTGGAGTGAGCAGTGCGCCGATGAAGGTGACAACAAAGACCGTAAAATCGAATCGAGTGGCTGTAAGCGCAATTTTGATTTCGTTAGGATTTATGAGGGATAATCCTGCGCTTATGACGAGGGCCGAAAGAGCTGGAATGGGAATATAGCCTAGAAGAGGGCCTCCGAATAGCAGAGCTATGGACATGAGGATGCCGCTCCATAAATTGGCAAGCTGGGTGGCTGGTTTGCTTGCCCAGTTTAATGCGGATCGTGTTAAGGAGCCTGATACAGGCATACCACTAAAGAAGCTGCATCCAATATTAGCAATTCCCTGAGCGAACAGATCGCGGTTTAGTTCTAAAGATTCTCCGGACCTATTGGCAAGCGATCTGGCAATGCCTGTGCCTTCTACGGCAGCAAAAAAAGCGAGCGCAAAAGACATGCTTGCTAGGGTGGAAAACCAGTGAAAATTCATCGTTGGGAGCGTGATTGGCCAGGTGGCCATGGGAATAGGTTTTAGGAATTCAATAGGTAGATGCAAAGAATGCATCAAGGTGCCTAGAAAACTCATCAAAACAAGGCTTAGGGCAATAGCTGGGAGTTTCGGAAACCGCTTTTTAAGCAACCACCAACAGCCAAGCGAGCAGATACCGATAGCTACAGATGGCCACTGGATAAGATGTAGTCGACTCAATGTTTGCAGAACAATATCGAAAAACGTATAGGCTTCCGAAAGCTCAAACCCCATAACTCGGTGCAGCTGTCCTGCAATAATAAGGAAAGAAGCCCCGGTAATGTACCCAACAATAACCGTTCTGGATACATATTGAGTGAGGCCTGCCATTCTAAAAAGGCTGATGAGGATCAAAATGATCCCCACAAAAAGCAATACAAAGGGTAGGGTGGAAAGTTTGTCTACTTGCTTTTGGATATTTAAATAGGTACTAAACAAAAGGACTGAGGTGGCATTGGTTGGACCAAGTACGACATAGCGGGAGCTTTGAAAAAGGGGGCCAAGCAAAGAAGAGATAGCGCAAGCATAAAGTCCATACTGGACAGGCAATCCAGCAATGAGAGCATAAGCCATTCCCTGTGGGATGGATAAGAGGGCCACATTAATGCCTGCTTTGAAATCGGTTTGAAACTTTTCTTTCGAATAGTTTTTGATTGTGTCCCGGAACGGACCAAGATCAAAATGCAAATCCTGAATTTGCTCAATAAACCGTCCTTTCCATCGATTAAAGGATGGAATAGAACGCCTGATCAGGAATTTGATATTACGCTTGAATCTAAACCCATCTTTTGGAGCCATTCTTTGTAAGCCTCGGGGAAAATTTCTGAAGGTTTAATTTCGCTTCTTCCTCCCCAAAAAATGTTCGTATAGGAAACTGGGATACCGACCGCCTCCAAATGTTCGTCGATCGCTTTCTTATGAGATTCCAACAGTCCTTTTTCCTTTCCATGGGCTACTGCCATGATATTGACGTTTTTAAACTCACTTCCTGCTTCCCTCCAATAGCAATGAGTAAGAATTTCAAATCTTCCGATTTGCCCCCCCGCTTCTCTTTCCATGCCTTGAGGAACGGCCCAGTGGAAAAGGGCGTTAAACTTAGTCACTTTTTTCCCATCATACAAGGGTTTAACATGTTCCAAAAAGGTAGAAAACCTTCCTAAAATCCCAATTTTTTCAAGCTCTTTGGCTATTGAGAAAAATTCCTGGCTACTCATCCCTATTTTGCTTGCTCTTTTTTCCCATAATCCCTCCTCAATTTCTTCCAAAGTCAATTCTTCTTTCAAGGATTTCAGCACAAGCCACTGTTTTTCACTAAGCGTTTTTATGGCGATCGGATGCATGACAGCTGCCCTTGGCGATTTTGTTCCAGGAAGAATCGTTTTTCGGCGGATATGTCCCACCCCTAAAGTAAAGATTCCTTTGGCGGGCATGATCTTGTAGTCTTCAGCGCCAATAAGATTTTTTAGTAGTTCACAATGAGTTTGAATAGAAAAGCCTTGAGGGACTTTTAAGGTGCTCCATAGTCGATACCGGGCCCCTGCCGCCGCCGGATCTGTAGAACGAATCACTACATGGCCACTAAATGGATCTTTTTGAAACAGAAAGTCAAAAGCTTCATGCAGACTGCTCTCCGGTATTTTCCAGGCTACTAATGCTCCAGGCGCTAAATCATTAGCTAAAAGGGTTAGCCGTATGCGCCGGATTGTTCCAGCAGAAAACATCAAACGGATTCGTTCTAAGACCAGAGCAAGAGGTAGGTTTGTCAAATGGGCAATTTCTCTGAAAGGATCCGCAATAAAGCCCTGCAGTCGATCTTCTGAGACCGAAAGGATTTTTTGATTGATCTCATCTTCAATACTGGCAGTGGAATCAAAAGCTGAAAGGGGCATATTCGTATAAATCATTGGTCTAAGTATTATATTATTATAAAAAGAACTGCATTTTAAGATTTTTTTCTTTAGCTCTCTTGCTGTTTTTTCTTCTTGAAATTTACTTCAAGCTTCTGAGCCACTTTTTGAGCGAACTCTTCAGTCGTACAATAGGCAGCAGAGCCTTTAGCAATATCCATCGTTCGATACCCATCTTTTAGAACCTCTCTTACAGCATCTTTTATAGCCTGGGCAGCTTCTTCTTCCTGGAAACTATATTCCAACATCAACGCCGCGGACAAAATCTGTGAAATAGGATTAGCTATTCCTTTGCCAGCAATGTCAGGAGCGGATCCTCCGGCAGGCTCGTATAAGCCGAATTTGGTGGCACCAATGGAAGCACTGGCTAAAAGCCCAAGGCTTCCAGCAATGCCCGCCGCCTCATCACTGAGGATGTCTCCAAAAAGATTTTCGCAAAGAAGGACATCGAACTGCGTGGGTTTTAATACAAGCTGCATGGCCGCATTGTCTACGTACATAAACTTCAGGTCGACCTCAGGATAGTTTTTGGCAATTTCCTTGACAGTCTTTCTCCATAACAAACTCGATTCCAGAACATTAGCTTTGTCAATAAGGGTCAAACTCTTTTTTCTCCGCAAAGCTATTTCGAAGGCGACTGTAGCCACTCTTTCAATTTCAGAGCTATCATAAAGAAGCGTATCGATCGCTCTTTCCCCTTGCTCCGTTAAAACCCTTCCTTTGGGCTGACCAAAATAAATGCCCCCTGTCAGTTCTCTTACGATAAGCAGGTCTACCCCAGAAGCTATTTCGGGTTTAAGGGGAGAAGCGTCGATGATTTCTGGATAACAGGTAATTGGCCTAAGGTTGGCAAAAAGCGAAAAAGTTTTTCGTAAGGGAAGCAAGGCAGCCCTCTCAGGTTGTTTTTCTGGCGGCAGACTTTCCCATTGTTTTCCTCCTACTGCACCAAAAAAAATGGCTTGTGCCCGCTTGCAGATTTCCAGAGTTTCTGGAGGCAGGGCTTTACCCGTTGCTTCTATAGCCGTTCCTCCCACTAAGGCTTCTTCAAAAATGAGTTCAAAACCGTACAGATAGGAAGCTAATCGTAAAATTGGAATAGTGACTCGCACCAATTCTGGACCTATACCATCTCCAGCAAGAACAGCGACACGATAAGTTTTCATAAAGGAAAAACTAAAATGAGACTCAATAGAAAATTAAGAGCCAGCTGGAATCATCCCCGTTTTTTTTGCATAGTTAAATATTCCACCAGCTTCGATGACCTCTTTGGCATCCCCAAGAGGCTTTAAGGGATAAGCATGATCTGCCACCAACAGAGTCTCCGTTTCTAGGTCAACGACCAGTTCTTGGCCAATCTCTATTTTTTCTGGAAATCTCTCTCCGATCTCATAAGGAAAAAGAACCCCTGTGGCAATACAGTTGCGAAAGAAAATTCTTGCATAGCTTTTGGCAATGACCACTCGACAGCCAGCAGCAGCTAGAGCAATGGGAGCATGCTCTCGAGATGAACCACAGCCGAAGTTTTTTCCTGCAATAATAATGGGATATTCCGTCTTGGTTTTACCTGCTTCAACAAACCGAAGGGGATAGAGAGATTCAGGCAATCCGCAAAGGGCATAACTGCCCAATTTTTCGAGTTCTTCAGGAACCGTTGGGACATACATAAGATATTGTGCTGGAATAATTTGATCGGTATCGATATTATCCCCCACAACGTAAGCTTTACCAAAAATTCTTTTTGTCATTTTCTTCTTTTGCTTCTTTCTATATTTTTCTCTAGATCAATGCAAAACTTAAAACTTGATGCAATAAAAAGAAAGTGGAAAAGAAAAGATTTAGTTGCTTTAGAAACACTAGATTTTTCTGAAATCGAGGCCATTTTGCTTGCGGCCAAAGAGTTTAAGACAATTCTCAAGGAAAACCTTCCTCTTCCTTTTTTAAAAAGACGCACTGCCTTGGCTTTGATGGTTGAACCAAGTACCCGCACACGGGTTTCCTTTGAAATTGCGGCTAAAAAACTGGGCATTTCTTTTTTATCGATTGACTACAAAACCAGTTCTATTCAAAAAGGTGAATCCTTGAAGGATACGGCTAAGAATCTCGAAGCCTTGGGGATCGATTTTCTCATCATTCGCCATCCAGCGGCAGGCTCTGCTGCCTTTCTGGCAAAACTCCTTAACATTTCGGTCATTAATGGAGGGGATGGTGCCCATGAACATCCAACGCAGGGGCTTCTTGATTTGATGACTATTGAAGAGCATTTTGGGACCGTCCGTGGGCTTAAGGTATTAATCGTTGGGGATATTCTGCATAGTCGAGTGGCCCGTTCGACGTTTTGGGCTCTTTCGAAGTATGGGGCAAAGGTAAAATTTGTCGGGCCTATCACCCTCCTGCCTAGCTATTTCAAAGATTTTGGAGCAGAGATCAGCTACAATCTGGATGAGTCCTTGCCTTTTGCTGATTGCATCATTCTGCTCCGGCTTCAGCATGAAAGACAAAGAAAAGATCTTTTCCCCTCCATAAGCGAATACATTGCCTCTTATAGCTTGACTACAGAAAGAATGAAAAAGTGCAAAAAAGATGTTCTCATTATGCATCCAGGTCCGGTGGAAAGAGGGGTAGAAATGGAAAGCGAACTGGCTGATTCGCCCAATTCAGCCATTCTAAAGCAGGTAGAAAATGGTTTAGCCATCCGAATGGCTGTGTTCTACCTGCTTGGTAGCTACTTTGAGAATCGGCCATAAACTAGCTTGGTAGACAATGAAAACTGAGGAGGCTTTTTTTATATCGGCCGGCCGGCTCATTGATCCGCTCCTAAGGCGTGACGAGGAGCCAGCTGATCTTTATGTAGCAGAGGGTAAAATTGTAGATCCTGCCAACTATCCCAAAGATTTTCCTTGGACCAAAATAGACGCTCAGGGCCTTATCATTCTGCCTGGGTTGACCGATATGCATGTGCATTTGCGGGAGCCCGGCGAATCTAGAAAAGAAACGATTAGAACGGCCACGATGGCTGCTGCCGCAGGCGGCATAACGACTGTGGTGGCTATGCCCAATACTATTCCACCAGCCGATCATCCCGATACGATCGCTTGGATCCGTAAAAAAGTGGAGAAGGAAGCGCTAGTAAAAGTCTATCCTACAGGATGTCTCACTGAGAATCGGTTGGGAGAAAAACTGGCTCCCTTTCAATCTCTTATTCAGGCTGGAGCTATTGCGTTGACAGATGATGGCAGCTGCGTTCAGAATGCCCGAATAATGCGCCGGGCAATGGAATATGCATCTGTTTTAGGAGTGCCCATTCTGGATCATTGCGAGGATACGGCTCTATCGGATGGAGGGGTAATGAACGAAGGGCTATGGAGTACGCTTTTGGGGTTGCCTGGTTGGCCCAGTATTGCTGAAGAGCTGATCGTTAGCCGTGATATCCTTCTTTGCGAAAAAACCGGGGCGAAAATTCATTTGCAGCATTTAACTACAGAAGGATCCATTCGGCTCTTGAGGGATGCTAAAAAAAGGGGGCTTCCCGTAAGCGCTGAAGTTTGTCCGCATCATATTGCCTTAACCGAATCTGCCCTCAAAGAGTATGATCCCCGCTTTAAAATGAACCCTCCCTTGCGGACGCAAAAAGATCGAGAAGCCTTGATAGAGGCTCTAGTTGATGGTACTGTGGAAGTCATTGCTTCGGATCATGCCCCTCATGCTCGTTTCGAAAAAGAGGTGGAGTTTGAAAAAGCGCCCTTTGGAGTCGTTGGTTTAGAAACGCTAGTGGCAGTTTGTCTCAAGGAGCTCTATTACTCGAAAAAAATGGAACTGGTGGATTTGTTTGCTAAGTTAACCGTAGGTCCCAGTCGAGTCCTTGGACTAGAGCCTCCCTCCCTACGATATGGATCGCCTGCGGACCTTATTCTGCTAGACCTCAACGCTTCCTGGCAAGTCGACTCTAAGGCCTTTTTTTCCAAAGGCAAGAATACACCATTTGAAGGAATGAATCTAAAAGGAAAGGTTGTGTTGACCATGATTGATGGCAAGATTGTATGGAGGGAAAAAAGGCTAGTGGAGGAACAAAAAACGGTGTAAAAAAAAATAGCTTTAACCAATAGAGATGAAAAAACATAAAAAGAAGGCATTCTTAGTCCTTGAAGATGGTAGGGTGTTCGCTGGTGAATCTTTTGGAGCGGAAGGCACGGTCATTGGAGAGATCTGTTTTAATACTTCGATGACAGGCTATCAGGAAATACTGACGGATCCTTCCTATCGAGGCCAGATTGTGTGCCTGACCTATCCAGAAATCGGTAATTATGGACTTTGTCCTTTCGACCATCAGTCCAGGGATATTCAAGTAGCCGGTTTAATCATCCGTTCTCTTTCTCCGATACCTAGTAGTTGGAGAGCTTTCTGTTCGCTGCCTGAATTTTTAAAACAGAAGGGAGTAATTGGGATCCAAGGAGTCGATACGAGGCGACTGACGCTGCACATACGAGAAGCTGGGGTATTGCGAGCGGTCTTGACAACAGAAGACATGGAAAGGACGGAGGCGGTAGCATTAACCCAAAATTGGGACTATTCCAAAGTCGATTTTATAGCTCAGGTAACGACACCAGTGCCCTACCGGTGGGATGAAATAGAAGCGTTGAAACCGATCATTGAAGAGATGAAGGGGGCAGATGGTTGGGATGCCCATAAAAAGGAGTTGATCGAAAAATGGACTCAGCGGCTCACACGGCTGGCTCCACCCATTTATCGGTTAGCGGTCATGGATTTTGGCGTCAAGTTCTCTACTTTACGCTATCTTCGCAGAAAAGGTTTTGATCTGCACGTATTCCCAGCCTATGCGTCTGCAAAACGTATTTTAGAAAGTGATCCTGACGCTATTTTTCTCTCTAACGGTCCCGGAGATCCTGCGTTTTTCGAAAGGTTGCATGCAGAAATAAAACCGCTTTTAGGAGCCAGGCCTGTTTTTGGTATTTGCCTAGGGCATCAACTCATAGCTATTGCTTTGGGAGCGAGAACCTTCAAGCTGCGCTTTGGGCATCGAGGAGCAAATCATCCGGTAAAAAATCTCTTTGATTCGACCATCAAGATTACTTCTCAGAATCATGGGTATGCGGTTTGTGCCGAATCGATTCCTGATTGCTTGAAAATTAGTGAAATCAACCTCAACGATGGAACCATTGAAGGGATGGTGCATAAGACTAAGCCCATTTTTTCTGTGCAGTATCATCCAGAAGCTGCTCCAGGACCGCATGATGCGTTAGGCTATTTTGAAGTTTTTTTCAATAAAGTCCGGGCAAGTAAAATTTATCAGGTAGGATAAAACACGATGAAATGGCAGTTGCATGCCCTTTCTCTAGAAATTAACGCTGGTAGGGAGTTGGATGAAGGGCAAGTTCAAGAAGCAGTAGCGTGGCTGTTGAATCCATCTATACCTGATTCAGAAAAAGAGCAGTTTTTGGTTTGCATGGCGCGTCGTGGGATGCGGCCCAAAGAATTGGTTGCCTTTGCTAGGGTCTTTTTAGAAAAGAGTCTTAGATTATCCTTTCAAAAGCAATGGGATAGTCTCCCCCTTTTTGATTGTTGTGGATCGGGAGGAGGGGGATTGTCGCTATTCAATGTTTCCACTGCTATGGTTTTTGTCCTGGCTTCTCTGGGAGTACCGGTAATCAAGCATGGGAATAAGGGGATAACAAAAATCTCAGGCAGTGCGGACGTTCTGGAAAAGCTGGGGATAGCCTATAGGCTTTCTCCAGATGGGGTAGATCGGTCAATGAGGGAGATAGGTTTTGCTTTTGTTTATGCGCCCGATTATCATCCTAGCTTTATGCAATTAGCTCCTTTAAGGAAGAAGCTGGGCGAAAAAAAGATACAGACCGTTTTCCATTTCCTTGGGCCATTAATGAATCCTGCTCGACCAATGGTACAGGTAGTCGGCGTGTTTAGAGAAGAGCATGTGGATCTTTTTGACGCGGCCCTTGAAGCTATGGGAATAGAACAGCGGGCCATCGTATACGGGCTAGATGAGCAATCGAATCCTTTAGGAGAACTAGGTGTCGAAGGATTAGGGAAAGCCGCAGGCATAGCTTTAGAAGCAATACGGCCTTTGCTGAAAAAACATGCTCTCAAAAAGGGGTATGCTTGTGGATCGATGGCCGAAGCACTGGTGCATTCTCCTCTAGAAAGTGCCCAAAAAATCGAAGCGATTTTCAGAGCAACCCTAAAAGGGTATGCCAGAGGACTGGTGGTAGCAAATTGTCTGGTAGGCCTCTTACAGTGGGGATGGAAAAGAAAAGTGGAAGATGCTCTAGAGGCTATTGAGGAAGCGATCGATTCAGGCAAAGTCTATAGAAAATTGCAAGAAGCAAGGCATTTTGCCCTTGTGTGGCAGAGAGCCTCTTCTTCTTCTTAAAATATTCAAAGAAGAAGGAGTGAATTTTTTATCGAGAATCTTAAAAAAAGAGCCTATCTTTTCTTTTAGCTTGTGGCAAAGCCTCAGAATGTAAAACAGGAAGAACTCCGATGAATTTTTTCCCCTTTGATTCTCAACGCTTGTCTAGGACGCTTTTTTCTTCCTATGCTTGCTTAGGGCGGCAGCAGAAAGGAAAGCTTGTTTTGGGCCTCTGCTTTTTTTTCTTTCTTAGTTCCGGATGGTCCCAAAACAAAATCCCTTATCGGGCCGAAGATGAACCCACGGTGCTTGTGGTGCAAAAGGTGATGCCTGCCGTAGTCAATATCAGCTCAGAAAGAATCATACAGAAAAGAGTACAGGATCCTTTTGATCTTTTCTTTGGCAGGTATTATAGCTATAAGGAAAGAGTCAAAAGTTTGGGCTCTGGTGTTTTGGTCAGTGCCGAAGGCTACATCATTACCTGTGCGCATGTAGTGGAAAGGTCCATCGAGCGCAAAGTCCAAGTGACTCTAAACGAAAAAAAATCCGCTGTGGAAGGCAAAGTGTTAATCATTGATCCTGCTGTGGATCTAGCTCTTTTAAAAATCGAATCTAAAACTGCCCTTCCTTTTCTTGATATTCAGAGTAGCTCCCCCACGCTGCTTGGTCAAACGGTTATCGTTCTGGGCAATCCAGTGGGCTATCAGAATAGTGTTTCCAAAGGAATCCTCAGCGCGATGGACCGGACGATTGAAACCGATGAGGGTAGGATCGAGGGACTCCTACAAACGGATGCCGCGATCAATCCCGGCAATAGTGGCGGTCCGATTGTGGATATTTCAGGTAAGTTTGTGGGTATCAGTTCTGCTAAGTTTGCTGGAGAAGCGATAGAAGGGATAGGATTTGCTATTCCTGCTAAAAAAGTGAATATTTTTTATCAAGAGGCATTGTCCGAAATAAAAAACGGAACCCCCTCTCAAAAAACAGTAACAATTGAGCAAATATTAGCTAAGAAATTTGGGTTGCATGTCCAAGAGATAAACAGGGAGTTAGCAGAAGCTTTCCATGTGCAGGAGGGAATGGGTTTGCTCATTTCTGATGTAGAACCCAATAGCCCTGCAGCCAAAGCGGGAATCAAATCTGGAATGATCCTTCTAGCAATTGGCAACCGTAGAGTCGATGAATTGGAGTCCTATCCTATGCTGCTCAAGGATATTAAAAGTGGTGAAGGAGTATTAATGACTATTATGGTGGTTCGGGAAAGCCAAGGGTTTTTCCTCAGTCAAACCTCTACGGTGCAAGTATTTTCTAGATAAGATTTTTTGCTATTAGCTAACGAAGAGAAAAGCGTGTATTTTTTTCTAGATTATTTTACACATAAAATAAAAAAAGAGTTTTTTCTCTATTCAAGATTGGAATAGAAAGAAGTGATATGATAAAGCAATTGCTGCAAAAGGTATTTGGCTCAAAAAACGAAAGAGAGCTAAGTAGGCTTTGGCCTATTGTCCATAGAATCAACGAGCTAGAAAAGGATCTTTTTTCCCTTTCTGATGAGGCGCTGTCCAATAAGACTTTTGAATTTAAAAAACGGCTGAACGAAGGGGAAAGCCTTGATGATCTACTTCCCGAAGCTTTTGCTGTGGTAAAACATGTCTGCCGCAGGTTTAAGGAAAGCGGCAAAGTGATCATTGTTCGCGGTCATCCAGTGGTTTGGGACATGGTCCCTTTTGATGTCCAGCTTTTAGGGGGCATTGTCCTGCATATGGGCAAGATTGCTGAAATGGCCACCGGCGAAGGGAAAACTTTGGTTGCCACTCTGCCTGTTTATTTAAATGCATTGCTTGGTCAAGGGGTGCATGTGGTAACCGTCAATGATTATTTGGCAGCTAGAGACAGTGAATGGATGGGGGAGATTTATCGGTTTTTGAATCTAACGGTGGGCTGCCTCCAACAAGGACAGTCTTATGAGGAACGCAGAGCGCAGTACGCCTGTGATGTTACCTATGGGACCAACAGTGAGTTTGGCTTTGATTATCTTAGGGATAACAGCATCGTGACGCAAAAAGAGGAGAAAGTTCAAAGAGGTCATTTTTATGCGATTATCGATGAAGTGGACAGTATCCTCATTGATGAAGCCCGTACGCCATTGATCATTTCTGGTCCTGCCACCGTTGGAGCTACTCAGGAATATAGTCGCTACAAACCTCAAGTCAGCCGGCTTGTTCAGCAACAAGTGATCGAATGCGCACGCATGGCCGAGGAAGTCCAAGGGTTGCTTAAGGATAAGGCAGCCAATAAAGAAAAAATCGGTCGACTTCTCTTCAAAATAAAGCTGGGTATGCCCAGGAATAAACAACTAATGAAATTCTTGGAAGACCCAGAGATTAGAAGGTATATGGATGATGCCGAGCTTTCTCTTTACCAGGATTCGCGTAGAACTGAGTTATATGCCATAAAAGAAGAACTCCTTTTTTCTATTGATGAGAAAAACAACGAGGTAGACATCAGTGAAAGGGGAAGAAAGTTTTTAAATCCAACCGATCCCGATTATTTTGCTCCTCCAGATCTAGCTGCTCTCTTCGATCAGTTAGACAAAAATCCTGGATTGGATATTCAGCAGAAAGAAAAAATTCGGTTACAAGCCCAACAAAAATATGAAGAAGCAACCGAAAGGATCCATTGCGTTTCCCAGTTGCTAAGAGCCTACTGCCTGTATGAAAAGGATGTCCATTACGTGATTCAGGACAATAAAGTTGTCATTGTCGATGAGTTTACAGGGAGGCTTATGCCTGGAAGACGATGGAGCGAGGGGTTGCATCAGGCCATAGAAGCCAAAGAAGGGGTGCAAATTGATCGAGAAACGCAGACCTTGGCGACCATAACCATACAAAATTATTTTAGGCTTTATAAGAAACTGGCTGGAATGACAGGCACCGCTGAGACAGAGGCCAATGAGTTTCATGATATATATAAGCTAGATGTGGTGGTTATTCCGACGAACAAACCCTGCCGTAGAATAGATTATGAAGATACCATTTTTAAGACGCGCCGGGCGAAGTACCAAAATATAGTCCAGAAGATAAAAGAACTGCATGCTAAGGGACAACCTGTGCTGGTAGGCACGATTTCCGTTGAAGCTTCCGAACTGTTGAGTCGAATGCTAAAAAGAGAAAACATACCGCATAACGTTCTCAATGCCAAACATCATCAACAGGAAGCTGAAATTATTGCGCGTGCGGGCTTACGGGGAGCGGTGACGATTGCGACGAATATGGCAGGAAGAGGCACGGACATTAAGCTAGGTGAAGGGGTTGCGGAGCTGGGGGGACTCTATGTTTTGGGAACAGAAAGGCATGAGGCTAGGCGGATCGATCTCCAGTTGCGAGGTCGATGCGCCAGACAAGGGGATCCAGGGATCTCAAAATTTTATATTTCTCTAGAAGATGATCTGATGCGGAATTTTGGGGATTCTAGGAAAATTGCTTCTCTTTTGACTAGTATGGGAATGAAGGAGGATGAGGAATTAGAGCATCCATGGCTGACTAAAGCAGTAGCGGCTGCTCAGAAAAGGGTAGAACAAAGAAATTACATGATTCGCAAACACACCCTGCAGTATGATGACGTGCTGAATCTGCAAAGAGAAGTGGTTTATGGGTACCGCAATGAAATCCTTGAAACGGATAATCCCCGAGAAGAAATTTTTTCAGCGGTTCAGGAAGTGATCGAAAAGGAGGTCAAAAACCGGATTAGTAGTGGAGAGCGTCCAGATTTTGTGGGGCTTGCCCATTGGGTCAATCAGATGTTCCCGGTTGTGGTGAGGCCGGAAGAAATCGAAAAGTTGGGGACTGAGAAAGAGCTAAGCGACTATCTTTTAGATAAGGTCAGGAAAGCTTATGAATTAAAGATTAAATTTGAGAAGAGTGATGAGTTGATTTCTCTGGAAAGATACATTGTCCTTTCGGCTATTGACAAGCTGTGGCAGGAGCATCTCTACTCAATGGACGGCCTTCGAGGCAGCATTGGATTAAGAGCCTATGGGCAGAAAGATCCTTTGATTGAATACAAACAGGAAGCTTATCTTCTTTTTGAGGATCTTATGGATCGAATCAAAAAAGAAATAGTCCATAATCTATTCAGATCGGCTTCTAGTGTTGTCGCTTTTGAACAATTTCTTTCTTCTTTAACGCGCAGCGAGCATACCGATCAGCTGCCGGCGGCAGTTTCTCCTGTTGCCCACGAAGAGGAAGAAGAGGGGGGAGAAGAAAAAAAGGCAGCGAAAGTAAGCTTGCCTATAAGAAGAGCTGGGCCAAAAATGGGAAGGAATGACCCCTGTCCATTGGATCCAAGGAAAAAATTTAAAAATTGTTGTGGTGCCCAAGGAGCCAAATGCTGTTTAAAGATAGCTATGGAATATCCCTATTCAGAAGAAGGGCATCGAGAGGCTAAGAAATGAGCTTCGATAAGCCCAGAATAGTTACTTTTGATGAGAATTGAATTGATCAATACGGGGACGGAAATCCTATTGGGATATAAGCCCAATACGCATCTAGAATTTCTAGCCAATCAACTCTTTTTCCTTGATAGAAAAATTGCTTTACAACAGACCGTGGGGGATGAGGAGGAGCTAAAAGAAGTGATTAAAACTTCTTTTGCTCGTTCCACCGTTACGATTGTTACAGGGGGCTTAGGACCAACATCGGATGATTTGACAAGGGAGGCAGCGGCAGCAGCCCTTAATCTTCCCTTGGTTTTTTATCCAGAAGTTTCGAAAAAGGTGCAATCCCTCTATGAAGCCCAAGGGATTCAAGCTCCTGAATGGGCAGTACAAAAACAGTCATTTTTCCCTGAAAACTCTCTTATTTTGGAAAATCCTTATGGTACGGCTTGTGGAGCTATCATTGAAAAAGAAGGCCATTACTTGATCTTGCTTCCAGGACCGCCAAGGGAACTCGAACCGATGTGGAAAAAAAGCGTCATTCCCTGGTGGAAAGCCCATTTTCATTCTGAAAAAACCACCCGATTAGTTTGCCGAATCATCGGAGTACCCGAATCGGTCATACAGGAAAAAATAGAATCGAAATTGAAGTTGGCGGGTATAGAGGAAATAGGGTATTGTGAAAGCCCCGGAGAAGTCTCTCTAAGATTGCTTTTCAAAGACCCCGATGCTATAGAGAAGATCGCTCAGCTTCTGATCGAAGCCTTCGGCGATGATTTGTATACTCTAGAAGACCAAACGCTCGAAGAGGTCGTTATTAAAAGTGCTGCGGCAAGGAATTTGAAAATTGCTACCGCTGAATCCTGCACGGGAGGCTTGATAAGCAACAGGCTTACCGACGTGCCTGGAAGCTCAGCCGTCTTTACCTATGGCTGGGTGACCTATTCGAACGAAGCGAAAATCTCTCAATTGAAAGTCAACAGCCATCTCTTTTCTTCGGTTGGTGCCGTTAGCAGGGAAGTCGCAGAAGCTATGGCATTGGGTGCTTTGGAAGCAAGTGGTGCAGATATATCCCTTGCTGTCACTGGCATTGCTGGACCTCAAGGTGGCACTCCAGAAAAGCCTGTGGGGCTTGTTTGGTTGGCCATCGGGAGAAAAGGAAAACCGATAAAATCCTATGAACGATTTTTCCCTTCCGATAGACTAACTTTTAAACGACTTGTATCCCAATTTGGTATAGATCTATTAAGACGATCTATTCTCGACAAAAATTTGCCTAAATGTTAAGAAAATTAAATGTTGCATTAATCTATTTTTTGTTAATTTTATAACCGTGGCAGCTGTCATTCTAAATATTTTTCGGATACAATTTCCAGATGTAGCGAAAGCCGATCCCGATGGACTTGTCGCAGTGGGTGGGGATTTATCGATTTCTAGGCTGCTAGCGGGGTATCGTTCTGGTATATTTCCCTGGACCGATCGCCCATTGACCTGGTGGTCTCCTGATCCAAGAGCGATATTCGATATTGCTTCTTTCAAGCCTCCTAGACGCCTAGCACAAAAAATAAGGCAAGGGCAATTTCAATTTACTATCAACCAATGTTTTAGCGAGGTGATTCAAAATTGCGCAAAGCCAGCCCCTGGCAGAGAACATACCTGGATCAGCCCACGGTTTATAAAAGCCTATACCGATTTGCATCGCTATGGGTATGCGCATAGTGTGGAAGTTTGGTACAAAGGGATGCTAGCGGGAGGCCTCTATGGCGTTTCGATTGGTGGGTTTTTTGCTGGAGAATCGATGTTCCATAGGGTGACTGATGCGTCGAAAGCGGCTCTAGCTTTCACCATTGCCCATCTAAGAGAAAGAGGTTTTGTGCTATTTGATACACAGGTTGCTACGCCGGTAACCCGACTTATGGGTGCTGTGGATATTCCGCGTAGTGAGTATCTTCAAAGGCTTTCTCAAGCTTTAAAAGTTCCGACTAGCTTCGTCTAAAAATCTAAAAATTTTAGGGAAAAACTTTTTCTTGTCATTGTCTCCAAAAAAGGCAAAAAGTCGAATGTTTCGATTTTTTTGACTTTCCTATGAATCAACATGCTAGAGATGGTTTTTTCTTCTTTTCTGGTGTCATTTGCAAAAGGATTTTAACTTTATCCTCTAAAATGCATATTCAGGGGCTAGAGAAAATCCCCTTGAGCGGGGGCTGTCTGCTTGTTTCTAATCATATCAGTCATTTTGATCCCATCATCTTAGGCATGAATTCTCCTCGGCCAATCGATTATGTAGCCGATGGGAAACTGTTCAATGATCTCGTTCTTTCTCAGATTTTGACGAACCTGAATGTCATACCAGTAGATAGAGAGCGGATGGATCCGAAAGCCGCAAAGTCAATAGTCAGTCGACTCAAAGCGGGTCGATTGGTTGGATTATTCCCAGAAAGAGGGATCAGGCATGGTAAAAATTCCATTTTGCTGGGAGCGAAACTTTCGTTGAGCCCAGCCGTTCTTTGCCAATTGTCCCAGTGCCCAATCTTGCCTACGGTCATTGTCGGCTCTGATCTTCTTTATCAGCCAAAGACCTGGTTTTATAGACCAAGAATATTCGTAAAATTTGGCGAGCTGATTTATCCGGAAGCTTCGGAGAAAAGAGGGGAATTGACCAAAAGAATCCATGAGTATCTCCTTATGCTTTTTTGGCAGCTTGTAAAAGAGTATAATATCGATCCATTTGAATGGCCTTGCTCAGCTCAGCAAAGGTGGAAGGAAAAACCCCGCCGTTTTTGAAAAAAGCAATTCTTTAAGGCTCTGATTTCTCTCCTATCTTCTTGTACTCTCTCTTTCTTTTATTTCCTCTAGCTATTGGAGATTCTCTTAGCGCTTGCATCGATGCTGGTCTTGGATGAAGCTCCAAGGCAAGAAGGCACTGTTTGTTGCTAAGAGTTAAGCAATGAAAGCGCCGTGTCGATCGCTGAGAGATGCGCCTGAACTCTTTTGACAATATCCCATTCGGAGGGGGTCTCGATGGTGTAGATTTTCTTGCAGCCTAATTGAAAATAAAAATAAATGGCTTCTGGATAGCCATTTTTTTCAAACCAACTTTTTTTGACGGGTCTAGAGAGGACCCCCCCATTGTGTTTCCGCCCTTCAATCTTTGGTCGGTTATCAATCGCACAGGTCTTCGAAACTTCCTCTAGGATCTTTTTGCCTAAGCAGAGGTTTGCGGGAGTTTCATAGAGATAGACCCCTTGCGCATCGTAGTCCTCATGTAAAATCAAAGCTAAATCAAAAGGGGCGCGATCTTCTAAGAAGCGCCGGATTTCTTTGATAGGGGATAGATCAACTTTGTGAAAAGCCCTGTTAAGATCGATTCCCTGCTCGTTTAGTCGACTGTTATGTTTCAGTCCCCAGGGATTAATAAGAGGAATCACAGTAAATTGGTAATTGTAAGAAGCCGATGAAAGATTTTCCAACCATTCAATAAGAGCTAAAACACCAGCTGGTTCATCTCCATGGATGCCTGCAGAAAGATAGACATGTTTGGCAGAGGGGCTAGGTGCCGAAGAAAAAAGAGCTGTGATTGAGTAGTTGCTAACGGTAGCAAGGTGCTTTTTTTTCCAGCCCAGTTTCTTGCTTAGGCTTGTAATTTTTTTCTGAACCCACAGTGGATCATGAAACGGTACTGTCATAACTAGAGAATATTTTGAAGAGCTAACATCTTTAATAACAATTTTTTATTCAATTCGATAATCATTAAAATATATAATAGAAATGGAGTCTATGGATTTATAGCCAGACCTCAGAAGCTATTGGCTTTTTTTTAAGGAGGATAGCTCACCCTGTTTGCTGACCGAATGCGGCCGCCGCAAGCCCCTTGCTTCAGACATGGGGAGGTTCAGTAGTAATTGAGCTAGGTGGCTAAAAAACTGTGGCATCTATCTAGCTTACAGCTACTCCGAAATAGTGCTCTATTGTGCTCGAAGCACACACTTTCTATTTTTTTTTGTTATTTTAGCTTCCTTAGAGATACAATCAATTCGAAAACGAAAAAGACAGAGCATCCATTCCATCCTCTACCAAACCATTAGGAATATTCCTCTTTGGCTCTTTCCCATAGCCTGTCCAGTTCTTCAGGGGAAACTGGATTAGCTTTGTCTTTGAGTTCTTTTTCGACAAACCGACATCTTTTTTCAAAAGTCAACAAGGAGGCTTTAATAGCTTCTTCTGGATCGATCCCAAGCAATCTTGTAAAATTGATTGCTGAAAAAATAAGATCGCCAATTTCTTTTTTGATCTTTTCTAGGTCCTTTTCCTTGTAGGCGTCTTTGATTTCTTGGAGTTCTTCTTCCATTTTCAAAAGGGGACCTTCTGGACTGGTCCAATCCAGATGCATTTTGGAAGCCCTGGATTGGAGTTTTATGGCTTTAAGGAGGGGTGGCAGTAGGGATGGAATACCGTCGAATAAGCTTTCTCTATGCGGTTTTTCTACTTTCTTAATTTTTTCCCAATGCTTATGGACCTCGTCGGTAGTGGTGGCTGATTCGGTACCGAATACATGAGGATGACGGCGTATTAGCTTGGTGCAAAGAGCATCTAAAACTTCCAAGAAAGAAAAGTTTCCCTCTTCTTGAGCTATTTGTGCATGGAAAAAGACATGAAGAAGAATGTCTCCAAGTTCTTCCTTCATTGATGCCATATCTTCAGAGTCAATGGCTTCAATCAGCTCATAACATTCCTCAATGAGTTTTGCTTTCAAACTCTTGTGGGTCTGTTCCCTATCCCAGGGACAGCCTTGGGGCGATCTCAAAATGGTCATAATAGAAAGGATTCGGAGTAAGGGGTCTTGGGGCAGAGAGTCGTATGGATTCATAGGTGGCTTAAAAAAAGAGAAAAGCAACATTATAATACAAAAGCAAAGTCTTTCAAACAACAGTTTATCTTTAGGGAGAAAAGGAATTGCGGATAACCTGAATTTTCCTACTGTCCGCTATACCAAGACCATATTCTTCAGCCGTTTGAATGTAATGGGAATAAGGACTCAGTGGAGGAATTCTTGCCGAACTCCTCCAGGAGTCCATTTGCGGAAGCACGATAGAATCAATAGCAACAGGATCCGTACTCAAATAGATACTGCCAGTCACTACCGCATATTCTGGGCTGAACTGTGGACCTCCAGCATATCCGGCAATCAATGCATCCATAACATGGAGGATGACCTTTTTCCTGACTATAGGTTGATCGAGGATTTCAGCGATGGCTGGATCGCCCCATACCCCTTCTCCCTGGAACCGCCGCGTATTATCGACCATTCCTAGAGCAAGCGAAGCAAGACAACCATTAAGTCCGATGTTGGGATTGTCACAAAACACAGGCACGTTGATAATTTTTGAGCAGATCTGTGTGACAATTTTCGCATAGAAGGATTTGTTACTTACCCGTCTTTCGAGGCTGCTGACTGGGACTCCTTTTTCGTACAATTTGGCAACGTTCTCTTCTGAGTTCGAAGCCTCTTTCTTTTCAAATGGCGAAGGCTTGAGTCCTTGAAAGAGCATATCTCCCCAGATGAGTTTGCCTAAAATTTCGTTGACATAAAAAACCTTTGGATCGAATCCGGTTTGGGGAATCACCGATTTGACCAGATAGCGGCTATCTTCGGTAAGCGGTAGATAGTTCGCGTTATAAAGATCATCTTCGTATTTATCCCAAACGATGATATGCTGGGCAGGAACCCCTGCTTCCATAAGACTTTCTGCTATGGCATTGACCAACGCTTTTCTTGTGGACATAACGGTCCCTCCTGATGCGTTGATCTTTATGCCCACTACATCCTTTGAGCTGACATGAAAAAAGCTTGACCAGGCCTCTCGGCTTGATGATTTCTGAGTGTAGGTTTTCAGAGCGGATTGAAACATTGCTTTAACTATTGAAAAATTAGCTTCATAGCCTACGACCGAAGCAGGATTTTCAACGATAAGAACACGGTGTTTTTCGGTCGTTTGAGCCCAAAGAGCAGCTAACAAAAGGCAAAACTCAAGCAGTAAAACCCAAAAAGTAAGCATTTTAGAAAAGTCCAATTTTTAATTCGGTTTTTCTTCATAATAGCGTAAAATAGTTTGACACGAAAGCATAGGGTCATCATCCAACTTTGCGATGGATACAATCGGCTTCAAAGAATTTGTGGAAAGGGTACGCAGGGCTAATGACATCGTTGAGGTCGTGAGTGAATATGTGGTCTTAAAAAAAGCCGGTTCCAAGTTTAAGTCCCTTAGTCCATTTAAAAAAGAAAAAACGCCTTCTTTCTTTGTTGATCCGCAAAAACAACTCTTTAAATGCTTCAGCAGTGGGTATGGGGGGACTGTTTTTGATTTTATCATGTATTATGAAAAGCTCGACTTTTTAGGGGCATTGAAATATTTAGCCCAAAGAGCGGGAATTGCCTTTCCTTCTTCCTTTCGGTCTTCGGAGAAGGCAGAAAAGCTTTCTATTCAGCAAAGGTTATGGGATCTCCACAGAGCTGTTGCCGAATATTGGACCAAAATACTACTCGAAGAGCCAGAAGGGGAAGTGGGAAGAGCCTATCTGAAAGAAAGGGGGATAGATCTAGAGACAGCTAAAACCTTTGGCCTCGGCTATGCCCCAGCCCTCTGGGATGGATTGCTTAGATGGGCTGCAGAGAAAAGTGGGTTTCTTGAACTCTTAGAACCCGCTGGTCTTGTCGTCCGGGCTGAAAATTCAAAAATATATGATCGGTTCCGTGGGAGACTCATCTTCAGGATCGCTGATGAAACTGGAAAAATTGTGGGTTTCAGTGGCAGGCTTATAGGAACGGATCAGGGTCCTAAATATTTGAATTCTCCTGAAAGTCTGATTTTTTCGAAAGGGAAAATTCTCTACGGGCTCAATGTGGCAAAAAAAGCGATCGTAGAGTCTGACAAAGCGATTTTGTGCGAAGGCCATATCGATTTGATCCGACTGCATGCCTCGGGATTTCCCACGGCTGTTGCCACGCAAGGTACAGCCTTAACGGATCACCAAGCTGCCCTTTTGAAAAGGTTTTGTTCTGAAGTAATAGTTGCCTATGATGGGGATAGGGCTGGGGAGGATGCGGCAGTCAGAGCACTGGATATCCTTTTGGAGGAAGGTTTTGAAGTAAAAGTAGCGCAGCTTCCAAGTGGCGAGGACCCAGATAGCCTCATTGCAAAAGGCGGCCGAGCCGCTTTCGAACAGATCCTTGCCACCGCTCTGCCTTATCCTTCTTTCGTTTTAAATAAGGCTTCTATAGAGTATTGCCCACAGACTGCTATAGGAAAAAGCAAAATTGCTGAAAAGATGGCTAGACTCATTGTCAAAATCAATGATCCCATACGCAGGCATGTTGCTTGTCTAGAAGTTGCCGCCCGGATTGGGGTCAGTGTGGAAGCCTTTGAAAAGAAAATTGAACAGACGCTACTTACTAAACGGGATAACCAGGAAGCAGTCGAAGAGGAGAGGTGGGCAAAAGACAGTATCAGCCCAGCTGTTTCAGAAACGATCTGGTTTTTAATCGAAAATCCCGAGTATATGCCCCGGTTCAAAGAAGCTCTGCCTCAGGAGGCATTGAAGGAGATTCCTGGAGGAGAGCTATTGGCAAAACTTTACAGAGTGGATGCTCTAAGAGAGCTCAATGGAACAACCCATTTTTTGGAAATGCTTTCTCAAGAAGAAAGGGAAAGGGTTGTTTCTTTTTTGTTTGAGCTACAGCAGGAACCACAGGGGGATTATTCTAAAGAAGAACATTTTTTGATGCTCAAAGAGCGGCTCTCTTCATTATGGTGTCAGCACCGAATAGAAAAAATAAGGCTACAAATCGCTTCCGAAAAACTATCTTCAGAAGAAATTTCAGCAAAATTAAAGGAGATTGTTGACTTAAGAAAAAAGCTTCTATAATTTAACTACTCGTTGTCAAAACATGTCCAAAGACTGATTCCAAAAGCTCTTCTCTATGAAAAAGAAATCGAGAAAAACCAATGATGTTGTCTCTCTATCTTCATGCTGCTCAATGAATAATGGATCATCTGATCCTTCCCACGATTCGGAGGGGAGGTACAAACGGGAGGAGGGGGGTGAAAAATGCCAGGATGGTTCTCCAGGAAATTGTCCGACTGACAAACAATGCTCTACGAAACTACTCGTTTTAGAAGACCGTCAGATTGCCTCGAGGCTAGCTAAAATTTGGGAAGAGTATCCAGACAGGCAGGAAAAGCTTCGGTCTTTGATTAAACTAGCCAAGGAACAGACTTATCTCACCTACGATGATATTAACGAAGCTCTTTCCGATAGCATTAACAATCCGGAAGAAATCGATGCCGTCCTCGACTTTTTAAGGACTCTAGAGATTGAAATTATAGACAGCTCAGATGTGGATAATGCCAAATCGGCGGTAGTGGCTGACATAGAGGAAAGCGAAGGAAGAGAAGCGAAATTGGACATCGTCGATGATCCGGTTCGAATGTATTTGAAGCAGATGGGGCAGGTGCCTCTTTTGACGAGAGAACAGGAGGTGGAAATTTCCAAAAAAATCGAGCAGTCTGAAGCAAATGTCAAGAGTTGTTTGCATAGCTTCCATTTTATTGCCAAAGAATATTTAAAATTGGCGAAGAAATTGGGTCAGGGTAAAGAAAGGTTTGATCGGGTCATTCAGGATAAACATGTGGAGTGTCGCGAAGAGTATTTGAAGAAGTTGCCCGAACTGATTGAACGGCTGGAATTTTATATAGCTAAAATAGAAGAATTGTATCCAAAGATAGCAAAGCTTGCGGAGAAATCCAAAGAAAGAAAGAACTTGGAAAAAGAGTTCCAAAGAGCTAAGAGTTGCCTTGAGAAAATTTTTGAAAAGCTGTATTTCAAGCAGAAAGTCATCGAGGATTTCGTACAAGTCAGCGAATCCTATTATCAAGAAGTACTCAAGTTAGAAAAAGAAAAGGAGGCTTTAGAAAAAAGTGAATTGGATCCTGAAGCAAAAGAAAAAGAATGTAAGCAACTCAGCTTGAAGTTTGAGCAATTAGAACATCAAATACATCTGCCAGTTGATCTTTTCAAAAATAAGCATGAAGAATTAAAACAATGGCTTAACGAGGCTCTAAAGGCGAAAAGTTGCATGGTTGAAGCGAACTTGCGACTAGTCATTTCTATAGCCAAAAAATACAGTAACAGAGGCCTTTCTTTCTTGGATTTAATCCAGGAGGGAAATATGGGCCTTATGAAAGCGGTTGAAAAATTTGAATACCGCAGGGGCTATAAATTTTCGACTTATGCGACATGGTGGATTCGGCAGGCGATCACTCGGAGTATTGCTGATCAGGCTCGGACGATTCGTATTCCTGTGCACATGATCGAAACGATCAATAAATTGATGCGCGTTCAAAAACAATTAATTCAGGAGCTTGGAAGAGAACCTACCCCTGAAGAAATTGCTGAAGAAACGCAGATGAGCGTGGATAGAATCCGAGCTATCATCAAAATGGCACAACATCCCATTTCCCTTCAAGCTCAAGTGGGAGAAAGCGAAGATACGACCTTTGGAGATTTTATAGAAGATAAAGCTGCTGAAAATCCCTCCGAGATGACTGGCTATTCTCTTTTGAGAGAAAAGATTAGAGATGTGCTCCATACCCTTACAGAGCGCGAAAGAACGGTTATCGAACAACGCTTTGGGTTGCTCGATGGCTATCCTCGAACCCTTGAGGAGGTAGGCAAACAGTTTCGAGTAACACGGGAAAGGATCCGGCAGATTGAAGCCAAAGCCCTTCGGAAAATGCGTCATCCAACGAGATTACGTCATTTGAAAGGCTTTCTTGAAATCGATCAACTTTTTTAAGCCTTTTAAGAAAATCATTGTTTATAGGAAAAAGATGGGCTTTGAAGGATGTAACAGGCAGTTTCCTTCTGGATAATGAAGGATTTGGAGCGGAGGCTTACCAAAAATCCAACGTTGAAGCGATACCGTTGGGATCAAAGACAGGAAAAGAGATAGAACGCTGAAGAAGCCTCAATTGGTCTAGGTCCTGGCGTCGTACCGGATGGGTACGACACTCCCATGCGGCCGCTCACCTTGCGGTCTTTATTCAGACGGTTCAAGGCGGACTTGATAGCCTCTGTTGCACGCACTCTAGCAGAAATCACAAGCCCGGAAGGCATATCCGGATGCTCCGTACGGAGTCTCCAGTACGTCTCGTGATGCAATTTCACACCGTTCTTGCAACGCTTCTGTCAGCCAACAGCGCAGACAGCGTTGAAACAATCAGTGTACTCAGGGAGTATGCGCAAGAGGATTTGAGCCTGTTTGGTTGTAGGTTGTAGAAACAATCGGATTGTCCTCCTCATACTTCACATACTATCCTATTTTGCGAAGCGTGAGTAGCGCCGCTCCTCCCCATGCCTAAAGGAAGGGGTCGTGCGCAACGCTGTTGGCTGATGACGATTGCTCCAACGGGTTAGACCCATCCCCTACGAGACTATCCGTGTCGGCTTGAAAGAGGATAGGTCAAAAGTACAAAGCGGAGGGAAAAGAATGTGTCGTTGTTGGCATCGATCCTCACACTACACCTCACAAATGTGCTCGTGTTGTGGGGATGCCCATTGATACAATCGCCAAACACAATCAGGTTTTGTGTGCCGAAATTGCGGCTTCGAACTGAACGCCAAGCTAAAGGCGGCTTGGAACATTACTCGGAAATACCTTGCCGGAGGAGGCGGCATGTCCACTTCCGGCGGGCTGCTGTCAGCCAGCCTATCGTGTCAGCCGTAAGGCTAGGCGCAAGCCTCGCCCTTTAGGGCTGGGGTAGCTGACCACTGGCAGAACTTCATAGTTTGTAAAAATAAAGAATAATTTCCTTATGTGCTTTTGATTTCCTAAAAATCCTGTTCGATCTAGAAGAGAAATGCTAAAATAATAGAATAAAGGAGAATTAGATTTATGGCAAATAGAGTTGAGGATAAATCGCCATTTAAAGATAAAAGTTTAGAGCTTGCGATTCAATCCATTGCAAAAGAGTTTGGAGATGGATCGATCTTACGATTAGGAGATGATCGCTCAAAGCTTAAGATAGAAACGATCCCCACAGGTTGTTTAGCCATCGATAGGGCTCTTGGCGTAGGTGGCTTTCCTAGAGGCAGAATCATAGAAATTTATGGTCCAGAATCTTCTGGTAAAACAACACTTGCCCTAACGGTCATTGCGCAAGCTCAAAAAATGGGAGGAGTCGGAGTGATTATCGATGTCGAACATGCTCTAGATCCACATTATTGCCGGAAATTAGGAGTGAACATGAACGAATTGCTTATTTCTCAGCCTGATTCGGGTGAAGAAGCTTTGACAATCGCTGAAACGCTCATTCGCTCTAATGCTGTGGATGTGATTGTGATTGATTCAGTGGCTGCTTTGACCCCTAGAGCTGAAATAGAAGGTCAAATGGGAGATGCTGTGGTGGGAGCGCAAGCCAGACTCATGAGTAGTGCCCTTAGGAAACTGACGGCGCAGATTAGCAAGGCCAAAACCGTTTGCATTTTTACCAACCAGCTTAGAGACAAAATAGGAGTGATGTTCGGTAATCCCGAGACAACCCCTGGAGGTAAGGCATTAAAGTTTTATGCTTCGGTCAGAATTGACATTAGAAAGTTGGCTCAATTAAAGGGACCGGATGGGACGGTTTATGGGAATAGAACGAAGCTTAAGGTCGTTAAGAATAAGGTTGCCCCTCCATTTACTGAATGTGAATTTGATATTCTCTATAATGAGGGTATATCTAGGGAAGGGTCGTTGATCGATTTAGCTATTGAAGAGCAGATAGTCGAAAAAAGAGGCTCTTGGATTTATTTTGAAGGAACGCAACTTGGCCAGGGACGGGAATCTGTTGTTAATCTCTTGAAATCAGATCCCGTTCTGTGTGCTAAGTTGGAAGCGGCAACCAGGGAAAAAGTTTTTGGAGCCGATGCTTCTGTCCCCTCGGATAGGTCAACTACTCCCTCCTAAAAGACGGAGCTTGCATCCAGGCTCCACTGCTGCGACTGCGGACTGCTTCCCCTCCAGAGGGCCTCTTCTCTGACTTCCTTGCTCGCTTCGTCTCCGAAGACAGGCTCGATGCACGCCAAGGCCAAGACGGCCTGGCCGGGTGCGGAACCGCTCCTGCGTCGGGCGGCCGTCGAGCTTCAATCAACCTACAAGCGGAGCCGGTCGTCGCCGCCTCTCACGCCCTCCGGGGCATCAGAGCGGGCCGTCTGCCGAAGGGGAACGCTAGCCGCCGATGAAAACGCGCACGTCGTACCGCTTGTCTTCTCAAGCAAGCGGGAGGGGGGCGCGAGGAATCGGCGTGTCTCATCCCCACCCCCCCCTGGCTTTAGCCATGGGGAGGTTCAGAATGGCCTACGTACAGCCTCAATCAGTCGGTCTGGATACTACTAATATGTTCCAATTGTTCTTCTAACCTTTTAATTTTTAGGTCGATAACCTTCTTTTCTTCTTTCCATTGTTCAATTTTTTCTTTCGGGGCTTTAGAAAGAGTCCGTTCGTCGGTTAATCTTTTTTCTAAAAGTAATTGATCTTTTTTTAATTTAGATAGTTCTTTATCAATCCGTTTTTTTTCTGACTCGAAATCTATCAATTCCAAAGGCAGGTATAATTCTCCTATTGGCGTAGAAACCAGTGGCATTTTTGGAGGTCTGACATCGATGGAAAGGATCGAAGTGGCACCAACAAGACCGCAAAGTACAGTTTTTTCAAGATGGGATATTTCTTTGTCTTTCTTAATCAAGAACTTAATTTTTTGGTTGAAGTTAGGACAATATTGAGCCCTGAGATTACGCGCAGCTACGACGGTTTCAAAAATAGCCTGGGCAATAGAGGCAGCATGGGGATCATAGAGCGGTTTTTTTAAGATTTCCTGTAGCTCTTCATTCGGCCAAGGTTCGAGTTGGATAGTGGCATGGCCGAAAGCCATTCTCTGCCAGAGCTCTTCTGTTACAAAAGGAACAAATGGATGGAGCCATCTTAAAAGAACTGACATGGAATAATCGAAGGTTTCCAAAGCTCCCTGATGGGTTTCTTTAGAAACGAAAGTCAATTCCCATTTGGTTGCTTCAATGAATTTCGAACAGAATTCATTCCAAACAAATTCATAAAGAATGATGGCTGCCTGGTTAAATTCAAAGGCCTCAAAGGCTTCTTTTAGGAGAATAGAGGTTTGAGCCAGTTTTCTCAAAATATCTTGAGCAAAAGAGGATCTAGGATAATCCCAAGGCCTAGCCTTAGGATTGATGCTTCCAAAACGGATCCGAAACCGACATGCATTCCAGAGTTTGTTGCAGAAATTTCTGCCTTCCTCAATTTGCGATTCCTCAAAACGAATGTCTTGGCCTTGGGGAGCGATACGAAGCAGGCCAAACCGCAGGCCATCGGCTCCGTATTTTTGAATGAGCTCTAGGGGATCAGGTGAATTCCCTAAGGACTTGGACATTTTTCTTCCCAACCGATCTCTAATCAATCCAGTAAAATAGACCTTCCGGAAGGGAATATTTTGGTAAATATCATCCGAAAGACTAGGCTTAAATTCTAATCCAGCGATTACCATTCTGGCAACCCATAGGAAAATGATATCCGGACCAGTTACTAGAACGTTTGTTGGATAAAACTTTTTCCTTGTCTCCTCATCCATCGTTTCATAGGCCCAGAGCCATGAAGAAAACCAGGTATCCAGAGTATCTGGATCTCGTTGCCATTCTACCCCAGGAGATTCCTCTTGGCAGATGTATTGGCCATTTTTCCACCATACGGGGATGGGATGACCCCACCATACTTGTCTTGAAATACACCAGTCTTTAATATTTTTTATCCAATGTTCGTAAACCTTTTCCCAGTAAGCGGGGAAAAAAGTGATGATTTTGTCTTTTACGACTTCGAGAGCCTCTTTTGTCTTTGGATATCTCAAAAACCATTGTTCACTAATCCTTGGTTCAATGACCGCATCGGCTCGTTCGCTGAAACCCACGACATGACTGTAAGGTTGTTGGGATTCGAGAAGACCAAGGGACGATAAAAGTTCGATGGATTTTTTGCGGGCCTCAAACCGGTCTAAGCCATGGAGTGCCGGCAACTCAGGGCAATTGATCTTGCCGTCTGCTGTAAGGATATCCCTGATTGGTAAATGATGCTCGCAGCCAATCTCAAAATCGAGGGTATCATGGGCAGGGGTAATTTTGAGAACTCCAGTCCCGAACTTTGGATCAACCCTAGTATCGGCAATCACAGGTATAGGTTCTTTGGGAAAAGGTCTCAAACAGAACTTCCCGATAAATTGCTGGTAGCGTTGGTCCTCCGGGTGAACGGCCAAAGCTGAGTCAGCTGGAATGGTCTCGGGTCGGGTCGTGGCAACGGTCAAAAAAAGAGAGGGTTGATCCGCTAAAGGATAGCGTACGTAGAAAAGGAAGCCATCTATTTTCTTTGGAATGACTTCTTCGTCCGAAAGAGCCGTTTGCGAGGCTGGACACCAGTTGATCATTCGTTTGCCTCTATAAATTAACCCCTTATGATAAAGTTTTATGAAAGCCCTCGCAACGGCTTTGCTATAAGCAGGATCCATGGTAAAGCGGGTTCTTTCCCAGTCCGCTGAGCAACCAAGTTTTTGGAGCTGTTCAAGGATTCTCTTGGAATGACTCTCTTTCCATTCCCATACAATTTTTAAGAATTCTTCTTTGGATAAGGTCCGTGGATCTGTGTTTTTGGTCTTCAGCAGATATTTTTCAACAGCGACTTGAGTGGCTAAACCGGCGTGATCTAATCCAGGCAGCCAAAGTACCTCGTAGCCTTCCATGCGGGCTTTTCGGGACAAAATATCTTGTATGGTATTGTTTAGGACATGGCCTAGAGTCAGCACGCCTGTAATATTGGGAGGGGGCATGACAATGGAAAAGGAAGGTTTTGAAGAACTCGGGTTGGCATGGAAAATTTTTTGATCAAGCCACTCTCTATACAGACGGTCCTGAATAGCAGCTGGCTCGTAAGCTTTTGGAAATGTCTCTTCGGTATGCATTATTTCAAATTTATCTTTATGGGGAGAAAGAAAAAAAATCTTTCTAGCCTCATGGTTGTCTGTTTCGTTTAATTGTTAAATCAATCATCTGCTCTTGCAAGTTCAAATGAGAAGTTATAGAAAAAGGAAAAAGAGATTGTTTTTTTTGAAAATTTTGTTCTAATAGTGCTTCTAGCTTTATGCCCACCTATTTCATTTGGAATTCCATCTCCGAAGAATTATCTCACCAGATCCTTCTTTGCGCCCACCAGTCTGACAAAAAACTGTATCGACTGCTCTTAGATATGGTTTCAAAAGGATTTGGAATTCGGATCAATAAACTACTGGAAATGCCCAAAACAAAAAGGCATTCCCTGTGCAAAAAAGTCCTGTCGCATCCTAGAAGTGAAACGATGAGTTTTTATCTTCTTTCCCACTGGCTTATAGAAACTCAAAGCCCGATGTTATGTCGTTGGCTTGATATGCTAGGCATAGCTCATGATGAAAAAGGCATTCTTGAGGTGGATCCTGAAGAGCCTCCTTTAGAAACCTTACAAGAAGCTGTCAATACACTTTTTGAGGAATTCCCAAAAGAATATGTTTCTATTTATCTTCAGGGTTTTTATGAGATGGAAGGAGTAAAGTGGAAAAATCTTGGATCTTTAATAGCAACCGATCCACGGTTTAAAATAGGAACCTACCAACCAGTGACTTGATTGCCTATGAGCCAGATCGACAAGCAGAGTGGGGGAGAAAAAGAGATGCGATTTGAAGAAGCGTTCAAAAGACTCCAAGAGATCGTCAATAGCCTCGAATCTGGTCAAATGCCTTTAGAAGATCTCCTGCAGAAATACGAAGAGGGCAGAAGGTTATTAAAGATCTGTGATGAGAAGCTCAACGAAGCTGAACAAAGGATCATCGTATTGTCCGCTAAAGAAGAGAATAGTTGTGGAGCCAAGGAGAACTAAAGGAGCAGTTTTTTCAAGATGGAGGAACTATGGATAGACTCTTAGACCAAATAGACAGTCCTTCGGATCTAAAAAAAATTCCCATTCCTGAATTGCCTAAACTGGCCGAAGAGATCCGACAGGAAATGATCACCGTGCTATCTAAAAACGGAGGGCATCTTGGACCAAATCTTGGAGTGGTGGAACTGACCCTCGCCTTGCATTACGTTTTTGATGTTCCCAAGGATAATTTTGTATTTGATGTTAGCCATCAAGCCTATGTCCATAAAATTCTGACAGGTAGGAAAAATAGGTTCCATACGATTCGACAACCAGGAGGGATTTCGGGGTTCATGTGTCGAGAAGAAAGTGAATATGACTGTTATGGGGCAGGGCATGCGGGAACGGCCCTATCGGCTGCCCTTGGAATGGCTGTAGGAAGGGATCGGAGAGGGGGCAAAGAGCACGTCATTGCTCTCTGTGGTGATGCCGCCTTTACTTGCGGCATTACCTTTGAAGCATTGAATAACATTGCCTCAACAACACAAAGACTCATTGTCATTCTTAATGACAATGAATGGTCGATTGATAAGAATGTGGGGGCAATAGCGAGTTATTTTAACAAGATCGTTACCAATCCTACCTATTCCTATTTGCGTGATCGAGTGGAAAAGGTGCTAGAAAAATGGCCAGGCAAAAATGTTCTTAAAGTCGCCAGGAAAGCTGAAGAGGCATTTAAAAGTCTTCTCTGGCCAAGTGTTATTTTTGAAGAATTGGGGCTGACTTATCATGGTCCTATCGATGGACATGATATTCCTAGGTTGATTTCGACTTTTGAATTTCTCAAAAATCAAGAATACCCGGTGTTGCTTCATGTTATCACGCAAAAAGGAAGGGGCTTTCCTCCCGCTTTAGAAAAGCAAAAGAAATTTCATGGTCTAGGGCCTTATAATCCTGTTACTGGTGAAACTCCCACAAGCCCAAGAAAAACATTTTCAGAAGTCTTTGCTGAGACAATGATTAAGTTGGCTGAGATGAACAGGAATGTTGTGGCGATCACAGCGGCAATGCCCAATGGGACAGCCCTGGATAAGTTCCAGCCTAAATTTCCGGACAGGTATTTTGATGTGGGTATTGCAGAAGAGCATGCAGTCATTTTTGCTGCTGGTCTTGCCACCAAGGGATTCAAACCTTATTGTGCGATCTATTCAACTTTTCTTCAAAGGGCTTATGATCCTATCATTCATGATGTTTGCTTGCAGAAATTACCAGTAGTCTTCTGCTTGGATCGTGGAGGACTTTCAGGAGATGATGGACCGACCCATCATGGGCTTTTCGATGTAGCCTATTTACGGACCGTACCGAATATTACGATCATGCATCCAAAAGATGAAGATGAACTAGCCGATATGCTTTTTACTGCCATGCATCACCCTGCTCCGGTGGCTATCCGGTATCCAAGGGGGACAGGCAGCGGGGTAGCGGTCAAAGAGCAACCGGAATTGATCCCTATTGGACGGGCTGAGGTCCTTCAACATGGTAGGGAGTTGGCAATCTTTGGACTAGGAGTGATGATAGAAATGGCAAAAGAATTAGCGGCAAGATTTGAAGAGCTTGGTTATTCGGCAGCGGTGATTAACCCAAGGACTGTCAAGCCCTTTGATAGAGGAACGCTTGAGTTTTTCGCTAGACATGTCGAGCTAATTGTAACGATTGAAGATCATGTGCTAGCTGGAGGCTTTGGCTCGCTTGTGCTTGAGGAGCTGCAGCAGCTCGGATTGCGAACCCCTGTAGTTAGAATTGGCTGGCCAGATCAGTTTATTGAACATGGGAAGGTGGATATCCTCAGGAAAAAATATGGAGTAACGGTCGAGAATGCTCTAGAGCAGTCCTTGAAAATTTTAAAGGGATCGAAGGCCGCAGGCCATCTAGAAATTGCTTGAGACTAAAAGGAATGGCGTGGGCATGAAGATCGTCTTGGCTTATTCAGGAGGATTAGATACTTCGGTGATACTTCGATGGCTTATTGAGCAGTATCAGGCGGAGGTTATTGCCTATTGTGCCAATTTAGGTCAGGAAGAAGAACTCATAGGATTAGAGGAAAAGGCACGGAAGCTTGGTGCTTCAAAATGTATTGTGGAAGACCTGACCGAAGAGTTTGTTAGGGATTATGTCTATCCGATGCTTCGAGCAGGAGCCATATACGAAAATCAGTATCTTTTGGGCACAAGTATTGCTAGACCCTTAATTGCTAAAAGACAGGTGGAGGTTGCAAGGAAAGAAGGAGCTGATTCGCTTGCGCATGGAGCTACGGGTAAAGGGAATGATCAGGTCCGTTTCGAGTTGGCTTATGCCGCTTTAGCGCCTGAGTTTAAAGTCATTTCTCCATGGAGAGAATGGAGCTTTCAGGGAAGAGAAGAGCTGATAGCCTACGCTAGAAAACAGGGTATTGAGGTGCCTGTCAGCCGAGAAAAACCTTATTCAATGGACAGGAATATCCTACACATTAGCTATGAAAGCGGTGTTTTAGAAGATCCTTGGCAAGAACCGCCTCAGGACTTGTTTCGGTTAACTAAAAGTCCCGAAGAGGCACCTAATCAACCAGAAGTGGTAGAGTTAGAATTTGAAGAAGGTAACTGTGTGGGGGTCAACGGGGAGAAAAAAAGTCCAGTCGAAATTTTAAAGTCTTTGAATAGCCTTGGAGCAAAGCATGGAATCGGCAGAGTTGACATCGTTGAAAATCGCTTTGTAGGAATAAAATCTAGGGGTGTCTATGAGTGTCCTGGAGGAACGATCCTTTATTTTGGGCATCGGCAGATGGAAACGATCACTCTGGATAGGGAAGTCATGCACCTGCGGGATAGCTTGATTCCAAAATATGCTGAGTTGATTTATAATGGATTTTGGTTTTCTCCAGAAAGATCTTTCCTTCAAGCTGCATTCGATCAAACGCAGCGTTTTGTAACAGGAACTGTTCGGCTGAAACTCTTCAAAGGCCAGCTCTATACGCTTGGGAGGAAAAGTCCCTATTCGCTTTATAACCCAAAGCTGGCAACGATGGAGGCTGATCAAGGTGCCTATGACCCAAAGGATGCCACAGGATTTATCAAGCTTCAGTCTTTGCGGCTTAGGACGGTTGCTCAGTCTCAAAAAGGTCTATTCGGCTAAGGAAGAAGCCATTCTTGATTTCTTTATTCCTAACTGTCATATTTATTTTTGTGCTTAATGAAGCGATCAAAGAAGAAGTCAACGTTACGATTGGGGAAATTTATCTCCCTGGGACATTAGAAATTCCTCCCGGAGCAAGGGGTATCGTTCTTTTTGCCCATGGCAGTGGTAGTAGCCGTTTTAGTCCGAGGAATCAGTTAGTTGCTAAAGTTTTAAGAGAAAAAGGGTCTGGCACCCTTCTTTTTGATCTTTTAACTTCTGATGAAGAAGCTGAAGACGAGTTTAGTGGCATTTACCGGTTTGATATCGGACTTCTAGCTAGAAGGCTGGTAGGAGCTGCTCATTGGTTAAAAACACAAAAACAAACCAGAAATTATCCAATAGGCTTTTTCGGCTCGAGCACAGGAGGAGGAGCTGCTTTAGTCGCTGCCGCCGAGCTTGGAGACAAAATAAAAGCTGTGGTTTCTCGAGGAGGAAGGCCGGATCTAGCCGGTGAATCGCTAAAAAAGGTGAAGTCTCCGACCCTACTCATAGTTGGGAGTCTGGATGAGTTCGTTTTAAGGCTTAATGAACAGGCATTAGAAGCCCTGCAGTGCAAAAAAGAACTGGTGGTTATTCCAGGAGCTTCCCATCTTTTTGAAGAACCAGGAACCCTCGATAAAGTCGCTGCGGTGGCTGCAGATTGGTTTTCTGCTCACTGGCCACACTCCGCTATCCTTTCATGAACTGCTCCTCCCCTAATATCAAACCAGCTGGTTTAGGGATTCTTTTAAAACAGCAACGATTTTCAGAATATCTTCTTCCTTCACGATAAGAGGTGGGCAAACAAGCACGGCTTCCCCTGAAAAGCCATCAGCCATTCCTTGACAAGGATAAAAAAATACTCCAAGTTCCAGCGCTTTTCTTAATAGCCGGTTTAAAAAGCCTTCTTCAGGAGGGAAAGGTTCTTTGGTGATTTTGGATTTTACAAATTCTACTCCCCAAAAAAGGCCTTTGCCACGTATGTCTCCAACAACAGGATGATCCGCTAGTTCGTTTTTTAAGGACTGGCCAAGTAGTTCGCCCATTTTCATTGAGTGATCAATAAGGTTTTCAGCCTCCAAAATATCGATCACTTTTTTTGCAATCGCACAGCTTAGTGGATGGGAAGTATAAGTAAAGAACATGAAATTTTTTGCTACTTTTTCACATCTTTGGACAAGCTCTTCTCTGACAGCAAGCATACCCATGGGGATATAGCCGCCCGATAGACCTTTTGCACTGACAATAATGTCTGGTTGAAGCTTCCAGTGTTCAAAAGCAAATCGTTTGCCTGTCCTCCCAAAACCAGTCATTACTTCATCGATAATCAGTAATAGGCCATATTTTTTAGAGATTTCCGCAATGGCAGGCCAGTACTCCTCGACGGGTACAATCGCTCCCCCACTAGCTCCAATAATAGGTTCGGCAATGAAAGCGGCTATGCTGTTGCCTGTCTGAGAGTGGAGCAGTTCCTCTAGTGCCTGAGCACAGGCAATGCCACAAGAGGGATAGGTTTTGGACCATGGACAACGATAACAATAGGGAGGAGGGATTTTGGGCCAATCAAGCAGACAGTGTTCTAAATGCTCCCTTCGTAATCGGTTGCCGCTGGCTGATAAAGCGCCAAGGGTAATGCCATGATAGGAGGTCCAACGAGAAAGGATTTTGTTCTTCCAAGGCTTATTCTCAGCTACTTGATACAAAAAAGCAAAACGAAACGCTGCTTCTACAGATTCTGCGCCTCCCGTCGTAAAGTAGAACCGATAGGGTTCGGTTGGAAACCACTCGGATAGTTTTTTAACAAGCCCTTCAAGTGCTTCAGATAACCAAATGGGAACAATATAATCTAGTTTTTTTATTTGCTCCTGGGCTATTGTCGCGATTTCTTCTCTGCCTTGACCAATATTGACAACAACTGCCCCTGAAGCCGCATCGATTATTTCCTTGCCTTCTTTGGTGTAGAGATAAATGCCTTGAGCCCGCTCTATAAAAAGCGGTAGGGTTACTGGGGTTGGCTCAAAAAAGAAATAAGAAGAAGGCAGGCTCATTAGAACATAAAGTAAAAAATTAATAGGCCTACTGACAATCGAAAAGAATAGGAGAATTAAGTGGTATTTTCTGTATAAAGAAGGAAAATGGAGGAGTAATGATCGGCCCTAGGAAAATATCGGCTCTAACAGCTATCTCCATCGTAATCGCTAATATGATTGGCACGGGCGTATTTACTACCCTTGGTTTTCAAGTAAAGGAAATTGCTTCGCCCTTTATCATCCTTTGCATTTGGATTTTGGGAGGCATTGTTGCTCTTAGTGGTGCTCTTTCCTATGCAGAACTTGGAGCTATCTTTCAAAGATCAGGAGGAGAATATCTGTTTTTAAGTAAAATTTATCATCCGATGATGGGCTTTTTGGCAGGTTTTTTGTCGGTGACTGTGGGGTTTGCTGCTCCTTCTGCAGCCACGGCGATGGCCCTTGGAAAGTATTTTCACTATGTCTTTCCCATGATACCACCCCTTTGGATTTCTTGTTGTGTGGCAATTCTCGTTTATGCTTTGCATCTTCGGAGCCTTCGTTGGGAATCAATTTTCCAAAATTTTTTTATTTTGGTCGAAATCCTTTTGATTTTGTTTTTTATTGTTAGCGGCATTGAGCATATAGAAAGACCAACACTCGATTTTCTTCTAAAGCCAGAAGATCTAGCTGTTTTTTTTAGCCCTCCTTTTGCCTTGTGTTTTATTTACACGATGTATTCCTACTCCGGGTGGAACGCTGCAGCCTATATCGCTGGAGAGATCGAAAATCCAAAGAAAAACATTCCTCTTGCCCTTATTTTAGGATCGACCATCGTGGTCATCATCTATACTTTTCTTAACGCAGTCTTTATATTTTCTGTTCCTCGAGATCAAATTTCAGGTCAAATTGAGGTCGGTGCCATTGTGGCTAGAAAAATTTTTGGGGAATGGGGCAGCCGGTTTGCCGGATTTTTAATTGGCGTAAGCCTCGTTTCTTCTCTGAGCGCCATGGCATGGACTGGACCAAGGGTGGCTGCAGCTATAGGAGAGGATTATCCTTTTTTTCGTATTCTAAGTAAACGTTCAAAAGAAGGCGTACCTTACGTAGGGTTATTGCTTCAGGCCCTTATTATGTTTTGCCTTCTGTTTAGTTCCTCCTTTGCAAAGATAATCACTTATGTGGAGTTTGCTTTGGGCTTATCGACCGTTGTTACGGTTCTTGGAGTGATCGTGCTGCGTTTGAAAGCCCCTGAACTCAAGCGTTTTTATTCTACATGGGGCTACCCATTGACTCCCTTACTCTATATCATCATTGAGTCTATCATTCTGTTGCAGGTGTTCAGGCAAAGACCAGTAGAATCATTGCTAGGACTCTCTACTTTTCTAGTGGGTGCCATTGTTTACTTCTTTTCGACTAAGTCTCCTTCGAAGTAAGAGCTCGAGATAAAATCTGTTAGCATGGCCTTAGGTGCCAAAAAGGCTTGCCTCTTATCTTTTGCGGTTTTTTCAAGCCACTTTCCCGCCACTGGATCTAATGCCCTACATAGCTACTAGAGACTTTGAGCCTGTCGGAGAACTTGGCTATCTTTAGGAGTTTTGCAAATCCGGTTTTCCTAGGCCATAGCTAGTGTTCTGGATGCCGCTACCGCTCGTTCACACTACCTATACAGAACGGAGGAGCAGTCAATGCTTTTAAAGTGATTTTTTTTCTCTCTATTTTGAAATTTATATTCCTCATGGGGTTTTTTCTCTTGATTGAGATCCTTCTAGCGATTATCACCTTTTTTCGATGCTTTTCTCTAAGCTTGCCTTTCAAAAGCCTATTCTTTGAGGACGAATCAAACAATGGAACAAGAAATAACTATCGAATCCAAATCGAAGATGACCATAAGCCTATGGCTTCTTTTTTTTGTCTTTGGTTGGTTATCATCTCTTTTTGGACAACTTGAAGAAGAGGAGCCAATCCCTGAACAAACAAAAACGGGAATTGATGCCATTAGTTTGTTTTTAGGAGGATTGCCGGTTAAAGAACATGATTCAGCTTTATTGTATGCTTACGAAAAGTCGCAAACATGGCAGCAGTATGCTCAGTTACTGGAAAAGCAGTGGCAAAAACGCGACTCCTGGTCCTGGACACCGATTCGAGTTTTTTCTGAAAACAAAATAACTAAACTGGATGATCCCTATCTGCCCGTATTCTATCCTTTTAGTGGGCCAGACTTTATGTTCGCCTTGGCTCTTTTCCCTTTTGCTTCCACCTATGTTCTGGCCAGTCGGGAGTCTGCTGGAAACTGTCCAGATCTTGAATCAGTAAAGACATTTGAAAGGACTTTTCCCCTGATCCTCGCTTCCTTGCACAGTTATTTTAAAGCCGGATACTTTGTGACAAAAGAATTACGTCAGGATCTTCCCATGCTTGGCGGCAATGTGCCTCTTTTTCTCATCATGATTGTTCGCTCTGGCGGGAGAGTTGTCGATTGCAAAACAATGGGCTCAAGAGCCATTATTCGGTTTTATTCAAAAGGGAAGCTCAAAACCCTTTACTATTTTCAGTCGGATCTCTCCAATGGGGGATTTGAAGGAAGCCTTATGAATTTTCTTTCTTCTTTGGGGCCGTTCAATACTGTTATTAAATCAGCTTCTTATCTGCTGCATGGGAGTAATTTTTCATCTCTGCGAGAGTTTCTCCTTTCCCATAGCGAAATGATCATTCAAGATGATAGTGGTATTCCCTATCGATATTTGGTCGCTGGTGGACGAAATGTTGAGCTTTTTGGCGTCTATACCCCGCCTTTGAACATATTCAAGGAATTTTATCAAAAAGATCTGGAAGAGGCATTTGCTCAGCAGAAAACCGAGCCTTTGCCATTTGGCTTTGGCTACAAATGGAACCCTAAGGAAGCAGGATTGATCGTTTCATTAAAAACTCATTGACATCCTCCCCATGCCTAAAGGCAGGGGATTCCTGGAGATAACTGACCAGATTTAGCCAGGGCAAGCTCTCCGATGAGGGTGTTGAGGTTTTGATAGACCCTGACATTCTCATCGGCCTCACTTACCTGTCCATCTCCATTCCTGCGAGAACGGCTCAGGTGTCCCTTATCCAGACACAAGGCAAAGGACAAACCTCGCCTACTTGCCGTTTGACTATATACCCGGTG
>Ga0080006_1148954_pt1 | contig 55303 bp, 39 predicted proteins | sample RS3BMetagenome_FD_69209 | JGI IMG/M metagenome (GOLD analysis project Ga0080006, IMG submission 69209) | Ferric oxide microbial mat and aquatic microbial communities from Rainbow Spring, Yellowstone National Park, USA - RS3B (SPADES... ...
TCAATATTTGTCGTCCAAAGACGACAGAACTGGACGCAGATGCATCAAGACCAGTGTATTGGAATCCGGATATACGGGCGACAGAGAGGACACACACACACACACTGAAACAGTCATCGACGAAAAACGCGTGCAAACGCTTCTGTCGATGACACTTGCAAGGCATCCAAACTTTAGCGTCTATACCCAAGTTAGCAAAGCAGACCTATTCGATTTTTTCGCCACGGGTTCAGGAAAGCATCCAGCATTCCATTCCAGTCACGATACGATCCACGAAACGCAACCCAGAGTTTTTCCTTTGGATTGTGACTCGTTCATGCGATCATTCACGAGCCGAGCATTCTGAGCGTACCCATAGCGCCAGAGCGGACACCGCATCGAGACAGAGCGTTTTTTCCGTATCCCTGAGGACATCGGCTCGTGTCATGGTTCAACTGACGCAGTTTCGTATCTCATGATCATCATCAGTTTGTTCTCCGAGAATCTTTGCATGCAAGACTGCCTTCTCATCAGGACGCTGTTGATGAATATCTGCTTTAGAATGAGTCCGGGTAACCGAGTCTCAGCTTTGGAATCAAGTCTGGAACGCGTCACCGTTTAGAGACACGAACCTGTGCTCGGCGGAAAACAGAAGGAGGTGCGCGAGTCGCTGGGCCTGCATGCTCCCGCGGTTCGCGATACCTTCCGCCTCGAGAGTGGTTTGTGTATTTGGTGAGGATATTCGCGAGCGACGTTGCTCGGAAGGTGAGCCAACGGGTGCAGGCGCTGCGCTCAGTGTGAGCGCTCGCCCCTCATCAACGAAAACTACGTGTAGAAGTTGCAGTCATTCAAAACAGCGGGTTCGCACTTTTTGACAACGTGAGCACTGCACGCGTAAGTATGTCAGAGTCTCAGCATTCGCTTCCCGACAGTAGCTGCAGTGAATTCCCAGGAAATCGGGTGGCGTTCGGATATGACACGGGGCCAGGATCGGTCAGCGGCATTCCAACGTGCGCCTTAGCGAGTCAGAGTGTGTATCGGGTGACGAAAGGCGGCGCCAGCACCCTGCACCGGTCGTTGTTCGCACATGTTCGATTGTATGCTACAAATAGCGACCAACCAACGTAGGAGACTCGACACTTTCCTCACTGGCAAGTCCATACTATCTTGCGAACTGTTCTTTGGAGGTATTGAGACCTTCTACGTTCCTAAAGAGTGTTTGGAGTCTCTCCGCACCGCGCAGTCGACTCATCTACATTCGCATGCACCTGACCCACGTATGCTTTGCATGCTTCGCGGTGAATGTGACATTCCGGTTGAACTAGATTGTCCATGCTGAGCCTTTTAGACCATACAGGTGCTCGGCAGCCGATCGCTATCGCTTCCTTCGGGACGCTTTGTATTTCACATCCGAGTGCGAGCGGACTGGGTGCAGTCTGCTCTTCAAAACATACAGGCAAGATACGCATCACGACGTTGGCTGCAGTCTGCATGCGCGATGCGGGTACGACGTGCGCAGAGCTCACCATTCACCGCTCGAGGTCGCTGCCTAGATGGTACGAATCTCGGGTACCTTTCCCCAGACCTCGAGTGGTATCGACGAATTCCAAACGAAGAGATGCACTAGTGCTCTGCGCTTTTCATCTCAGCGATTATCCCTCGAAGTTGCGCTCGCACGTCGAGCGTAGGCGTGATGTGCATCCGCAGCAAACGGTACTTGTCCACGATCGGAACGTCCTTATCCTGCAGAAGCCACGGGCGGTCGCGGGTGCTCTTCGAGTCTCCGTGTATGACCATGACCCCGCAGTTGGATGCACCGATGGTCAACTCCGAGCGGTCGGCCCAGGAACTGACCTCGCGCATACTTGCAGCGAGCGCCTCCGGGTTCGGCGCCAGCAGCAGAACTTTGTCGACAAATATGAGCCCCGCAAGGCGGCGCCCGTGAGGACCCTCCTTCTCTGGCTTGTCAGCGCTTGCGCAATCAAACTCTACACCGTACTCTCGCCACCGATCTAAGATATCGTTGATAAAAATTTTGAATAGAAGCGGTGATGAAGGATCACCCTCGCGCATACCGCGTTTCATCCGTATCTTTGGGGTTCTCGCGCCGTCGCCCAGGCGCACACAAAACCATGAGTCGAGGTAGAGTGCGCGGAAGAAAGCGAGGTTCCGATCGCGGATACCAGCTAGATACATTTTCAGAAATAACGCCTCGTGCGGAATCGTGACGAAAGTCGCTCCGAAATCGATAAAGCATGCGTAAGTTGGTAGTTCTTCCCGAATGAAGCGGCGTTGCATTGCGTCGACTACCATCAGTACGTGGCTCATGCACTCCTGACGGCTCCGAAAATCGGCCTGCTCCGGAACGAAGAATGTGCTTTCAGCGAGAGCTCGATGAATGCGATTCGCAACAATGCTGCACATTCGCTTTATCATCGACGGGATCAAGTAAACAAGTCGATAGTTATTCATATCCGTTAGCGGATATCCGTTGGGGATGGGCACGACCTCGGCCGTGTTCCAAATTTCTGGAATGGCCGCTTCAGCATCCATGCGTTGCAAGACCTCCAGCGAGCGCTTGGCCAGTTCTGTAGGGGGCTCATCTGACATCGCTGGTGAGCCAGATGCATCAGATTCTGAGAGCTTCTGTTTGAGCAACTCAGGGGGCACGTCGTCGGTGCCCGGCGCCCGGCTATCACTCATGCAGCGCTGGGCCTCGCATTTCCCCTGCCCAGTGATCTGGTTATTCGTTGTTGGTAGAGGGTCCTTTTGAGAGACTCCAACGGCGTATTCGTGCAAGTATTTTGGATCTTGACGATGTGCAGTGACCTCCGCGACGAGCTCGCTGCGGTGGTTTGTCCGCGCTTCCTGCACCTGGGATAATGCCGTTCTTATTTTTTTTCTTTGTAGTAGATCGGTTCTACGTCGCGCTGCGGCACCGGGCGTCTTGCACTATCCGGGCCTTGCTCCAGATCGCATGCTCCTTGTTGCTTTCGTGTAAGGGCTCGACCTTATGGGCATTTTTACTGTTCGCTGACGATCGCTTGTCTGCTCGGACGAGTTGCTTCGTTTCCCTGCGCAACTCGTCGTATGCTCTCTCCAGTGCCTTGAGAGATGCGGCTGTTGCAGTGGTGCCGGCTTCGGCTCGTGTGCAGATACTCACGAGGACCTTCCGAAGCTCGTTCCGTCGATCAATCTGTGCCTTCGTGTGTCGCGTCAATCGGAACGCTTTGCTGCTTTTGCGTTCTGGTCCGACAGGTCCCGGTTTTCTGCAGATCTCATGGGTCTTGCCAACGACTTCACCTGCACATTGGTCTGCGTATTCGCGTGCATGGATGCTCGAGCGTGTAGCCTTGGGACCTCGGCAGTGGACTGTTTGAGGGTTCTCCTGAGCTCCCGCCTCGGAGCTCGCCAATAGGGGTTTCCCAGGGGAACTGCCGGATTCCTCAATTGTGAACTCATATCCAAAGTCTTTGGAGCCTCTCGCTCAGAGCGCTACGGTGCTCCGATCAGTGGACTGTTTTGGGAGTCCTTTCATGAATAAATAGCATACACGGCTCTGTTCTGATGCGGCGGCTTGAGCGCTGAAGCGCACACCATTGCACCGATGCTTCGGAGGGTCATCTCGCCATGCGACATCGACCTGTGGGAATTTTAAATGATCCGTTTTATCCTTTTTATCTAACGAATCGTTTCAAGTAAAGAAACGATCGAATTTCGATTGCGCGTCTACCAGAGACGCTTTTGCATCCTGTGCACCAAGTCGTGGCAAGCTATTGTATTCCTGCTTAACGGCGGATACGGTATCTGCTTGCCGGTAGCGTAGTTTGCAAGGCTCGCCATGCCACGTCCGTGTTGTCACGAGCTCGCTGATGATTATCCGCGAGGCGAAGAGATCTGCCTCCTTTGCGATGCGACTTGGGAACTTTGGTATGACGCGGATACGGCACCTACCACAGGTGCGGCGACAAAGCCGATCGATTCCAGAGCGACGCCTGCTTCGGCGCCCAGGAAACAAGCCGTGGTAAAGAACCCACAGCATTGCAGCAAACATCCTGGTGCAGCCACAGAGGTATTCATATCTGATCCGGAAGCGGTCTTGGAGTCGGCATTGGACGCTATGGGCCAAGATGCGTTTGAGTCTGTGTTCGGAGTGCTCATTTTGTACGATATGGAGACCTTCTTGAAGGCGGGCTCACCCTCCAAGTACACCGAGGAGATGGAGAAAAAAACTTACGCTTATTGTCGGAGAATTCATGAGGATTGCAGATCCCGACTCATCCCAGTAGGACATAAATACTTTATCATTCGATGAGGGTGGATTGCTTGTCTCGCAAGCGTTCAGGCAAGAAAAATATCTGGCGCGTATCCGTGAGTCTTCAGTTTCCGAAGATCCGGATGAGATCCGATTTTACGCGTCTCGGTCAAGCATTGAGCCGTTTTTGGAAGACGGATATGAGATATCGCACCTGACGCTGATTTCTACCAATCGGCGAACTTTCGGACAGGAATGGCAAGCAGCTGCTGAACTCCTGCGATTCCATGAAACACTCAAGAACATGAGCGAGGCCATGTTAGAAGCGATCATTAGGACAATGCGGTTTTGCGGGGAATCCGGGCCGGATGCACCACTCGATGTCATCATGCCAGCTTCAGACAATGCTTGCTGCGGTTTCCTGCATGATTTGGCCGTAGCCTGCCGATCGTCCGTCAAGATCGATCCGGTATCAGGTACGAGGACGATCGTCCGTACATCGAAGACAGAATTATGCAGCTTGTCGAAGTTGCTAATGCTCTCTGCGATGCACCTGGACAGGATTCTGCGCAAACGAAGTATTCTCTATCGAGCGTTCTGTGAAGTCATCACAGGCCCGGATCCTGTGAAAGCCGGATGCGCAAAAGCAGTAGCCCGTACGCTTGAAGTTGCAATGAGACAGCTGGATCTCGTCAATCACGTCAAAAAGAATGCAGAGCAGGGAGGTCCCCAGCAGCAGCGGACCGCTCCGGCCGGTGAAGCCACTAGACGCCGAGCGTCACTGCGACCCGGTGATGCTGTGGCTCGGCTCGCAAACTGAAAAGGTGCGCGGCGAACAAACCACTTGGGACCAAGCGCATATGGAACTGCTTTCGCCAAAGTTGCGTCCACGGCGATGCGGCTCTGGTACCGTTTTGTGCAACGACGTCAGCGGAAATGCCGCTGGGATATCTGCTGGCACCCACTGAGCATTCGAAAGACTCTCGTAAGATTCATCCATTCCGCTCCGTAAAATCGGGTGAGCTCATGTTTCAATCTCTATAGGCAGCAGAACATCCGATCGCGCGCATTCTCCGAGCGACACCATACCATCTGGCAACACAGATAGCGCCTGAGGGTTTCCCTCGTGGGTTCTCTAGTACCAGGCCCAGCACAGGGTCGGTATATGATCAGCGGCTGGCATCGAGCTGCACCATACCCAAAGCGCTGTGCAGCAGAGGGACCCATTCGTGTACGGGATAATACCCATTGCCAAATTAGTGAACAAGCTCGGGTTGCAGCGAGCCAGCAACTTGCTGCTGACGAGTTCCTCGCGTGCGGTTCCAGCCTGCTCGGGATACGCCTAGAGCATTGACAGGAGCGTGATCTCCATTAAAGAACGCTTCATTCCGCGGAGTGGTCGCGTTTCCCGCGACGCTTGCTTCGAGCTCGATGCTCAGCGGGTGCGGAGTTGTTCTGCTGACGCACAGCTCGCAATTCGTCTTCTTTCCGTTTCAGCAGACGTTGAAGCTCAATCAGGACAAGTATTTCCTGGCGAAGCGCGTCGAATGCTTCGCAAATCTCCCTGGTGGGCGTCGGACGGATACCCACCCCCAATTCGTCGAGCATTTGGTCGACCTGGCGCTGCACACGCTGCGATTGACTCACTGGAGCCAACATCATACTGCTCCGTACAAAGACGGCGAGATGCAAAGCCCGCCTCGGCCTACGTGAGGCCACGGCTGCACTCGCTGCAGAGACGACATTGCTCGCCGTCCTGGCGATGTTGGGCGGTGCTTCTTGCGAGCCCGCGGACGAAGCAGCCGTCGACGCCCACGAAGCCGACTGCCCTCCTGGGATTTCGGTCCGCTGTACGGTCTCGAGCGATGCCGCTGCTTCGGCATATGGTATCGTTGGTGGTGCGGGTAGCGCTCGACGGAAGAGTCGCTCCAAGCGGCGGCGCTCCCGCTGTTTCAGCCTTCGGGCCCGTAGTATCTCCTGCGCCTGTTGCACAACCGCTTCCTCGCGCAAGAGCTCAGAACGAGGTCGACGGCATTGCTCTTCGTATTGAGCTTTGCGTCGGTCTTCGTACTCTATATCATACGGATTTGCCAACATTGCTCGACAGTGTTTCTGCAGTGCATCTTGGGACGTATGCGGGAACCCGGGGTCGCTGACAGCACGGACCTGGGCCAGCGAACGCACAACGGTGTAGTATCGATCTTTGAGCTCATTCACAGACCGTTTCCGCTTCGGGGAGGGACTAAAAACCGACCAACGGTCAGCCATGACGACGAACTGCAAGTTAAACCGTTCCGCAAGCTGGAACAAAGTGTCAGTTTCTTCCTTCGTCCATGGTTCTCTAGAACCCTGCACAGGCATTGTCGCCAGATAGCGGCTGTACTCCTCGTCGGTATACCGAAGCGTTTCCAGTTTTTTGCCGAAACGTGCGAATGGGTAAACGGCAGATGCCGCCTCGCCTTCCTCAGGGGTCAAAGAAGCCTCTGCGTCTTTCCGTTGCGTCAGAGAATGACGTTCCCAGTGCCAGAGCTGAAAGGCAGCACCAGCAGGATGCGCTGGATTCGAAAAAGGTCGTTTTGCATAGTGCACTTGAGCGCTTGCCGCCGGCAGTCGCGACTGTAGCGCAACCCGAGGCGCCAACGGCGGCGCTGCAGAGCCCGTAAGCGCGTACACTTCCCGACGGAGCCCTCTGAGCTTTGCAGGTCGATCTTGCCGGGTGTTGTCGGGAGGCTCTGCGACGCCTGAGTATGGCACGAGTCGCTGGGCTCGTGAGTTCGGCGCCGAGCTCTCTGGGGTTGGTTCCCCAGTCACCAGCTCTGCGAGGGAAGCTACAGTGCTCGCGCCCACAGTCCCTGGAAGCGCTTGGCTCTCAACCGGAGACCTCGCAGACATAGATTGCGGAGTTCCGGCTCGTATCGCTCTTATTGGAATGATACGACGATACCAACTCGCAATCGTGTCCTGTTGCTACACGTGCATCGTCTCCAGCCCGCCAGAACTCCGAGTGATGCTGCGCACGCTATCGTACTCTAAGACGACGACACTGACGTTTTCTTTTTAGCGCAGACGGGATGAATGATTTCTAACGAATGCTCTGGGATACGCGAGAGCTGTCGGGAAACGGCGTGCAAACCTCAACGCTTCCACTGGAGGTGTCGCGTCACGCGATCTCAAAGCAGCAGCCACAACAACAACAGGAAGAACGGGATTTCGTACGCTTTATCGATCGGTGTGTGCAGTGTGCGCATTCCCAGGCGAGTACTCGCGCCGAAGAAAAAACGCTGAAGCGCCACATGCATCCCAGTTCACCGACGCCTTTCTAGAGGCGGATGGAGCTTGAACGCCTGGTGCAGAAGAATGGATGCTCCCCAGGAGACCGATAAGCATCCCGGAATCGAGGATTCCCGGTTCGTGTTTAGAAGATGCTACGCTTCTATAAAAGACCCGCGACTGGATCCCTGCAAGCACTGCCATGGAGGCTCGCGAGCTTTTCCATTCGCGTCCATACAACAGCGCGCTCCGGGGTTGGCTGCTGCGTCCGAGCCTCTGCATGCTTTTGCTCTGAGCTTCGTTTGAGAGTTCGCGACTAGCGCGGGCTCAGATAGACGAATGCGTCACGCTCCTGCAAACATGCCACCCCAGCACGCTGTTGATTCTTTAGTACACTTTTACTGGGAGCTGTGGAAAGTCGCCTCATGAATCTGCTGAAAGCCATCAACATGGTATGGAAAAAAGCTAGCAATCCATGAGATTCAGCGACGAGCGCTGTTCAATACAGCACAAGAATTATCGTCTTTTTTCGTGTATAGTCTCGAGAACTCGTCGGGATCCAATCATGTGACTGTAAGAAGCGTGTGCTCTACGATAGATGTTTCCCGGTACAACGTTTTTTAGGCTCCGAGGCTCGCAGTGATTGCGTGGAGCGACCTTCTGTCACGCTCCATATATGCGGATTCCGTACGCTCGCGTCTCAATCGCTGCGCGTGCTCTCGACGAGTGGAAGCGTTTGGTGCTACAATGGATGCCCCAGTTTCGGAAACGCAGCGCAGGTACGCCCAAGTGCCGTATGATGCTCAGGCTCTGATCGACTGCAAGCTGGAGCGTACATCCTTAGCGCGCATATGGCGGCTTCTCCACGGCCTCACACAGATTCAAGGTTGCTGCGATTCGCCGTTGGAAACGTTGCACCCACTGCCTGCGATCGCAGGTATCAGTTCCTATTGCTGGACTCGGGTCCAGCGCGGACTCGAGTCCCGGCCCCGCGCCATCTTGCCCATGCCTCGCCGCTGCGTATGAAAACAACGACATGGAGCTGTCGTCTTGCGTTTGGGCAACCTCTAGGCATGCGGGCGACACGCTGGGGCGAGCGCTCGTCATAAGCCGAGCATCGGCGGCATGACCGAATCGATAGGCCCCAATTCTGCAGGCATATACAATGCCTAGCAGGGTGAAATGCAGACGCTCCCACCAAAGCAGAAACGTACCCCTCTTGGCTACTGGCCTTATGCTCGGCTCAAGAGATATCCGTCTGGGGGCATCGATCCGGCAACAGGAAATCACACGCCAGCGCCGATCTGCAGCTGCTGCCTAGCTGGATGCGCCCATCAGGGAGCTGAGCGCTGCACATGGAAAGCCCGCAGCGCGCACATCTCCAGCAATGCCCCTCATGATGCCACAGTCCTACTCGAGAAGCGAAGAGAGCGCATCATAGGAGGTCGCCGCCTCCCCCGTGCGACGTATCCGCATAGGTGTCCATCGTGCAGCAGGCAGCTTTGAGGTGCTTTTTCAATCATGTCTGCATTGTCCATTTTAGAACAAGATACCGCCATGCTCGCTGCAGCGGCAGGTGCGGCTTCGAGCCGATCAATCGCCTGCCTGGTGCGAAACACTGCTGCAGACTTTCAGCGTTTCGTCTGTGCACTGACCTTGACGACGAGAGAAAGCGATCTATTGCCGGTTGCTACTTGGTTGTGGGTGGTGAGGTACAAGGTGCAGCTGCGCTGACGCGAATCTCCACGGTAGTTTACGCATCATGTTCGTGGGTGCGCTCCCGCGCTGGCGTCTGTGCAGGCGCCAGGGTACCGCCGAGTGCGCGGGACGCTCCACGCGTACCCGAGGAGGCGCTGTTTTGTTTGCTTGCGGAGACGATGCAAGTGTGTCCAGCAGACTGGCTCTAGTCTCGAACGGTCTGCCGGGCCGTATGGCGCTGGAAGTCGCCCAGGCAGCTCTGCGACGGGATCTTGAGCTGGTCCCGTTCTCGCTCACTGGTGAGCGCACTGCAACCGCCGCCGTGGAGTGCACCGCTCGTGACGACACTACCGGAACGGAGCGCAGTGTCCAGGTGCAGCTGGTTCGTCCAGCCGAGCGCGCACAACTGGCTACCAAGTTGAAGAAGGAATATCCGAACGTAATCTGTGTTGACTTTACCCAGCCGCAGGCGGTAATTCCGAACGCAGCCTGGTACGTCGAGAACGGGTTCGACTTCGTCATGGGCACCACTGGCGGTGATACTTCAACGTTGTACCAGATGGTAGCGCGCAGCGCTCGCTACGCCGTCATCGCACCGAACATGGCGAAGCAGATTGTTGCCTTTCAAGCCTTGGTGGAGCTGCTGGGGCGCGAGTTTCCCAACGCATTCCGAGGCTATCGACTCGAGGTCATCGAGTCGCATCAGGCATCCAAGCTGGACACAAGTGGCACTGCTAAAGCAGTAGTAGCCTCCATGCTGCAAAGCTGGGGAATTACAGGCTTTGGCGGTGAACAGGATATTCAGAAGATTCGCGATCCAGCGTTGCAGGTCTCGCGCATGGGTGTTCCGGAGTCGTGCCTGCAAGGCCATGCTTTTCACACGTATCGCTTGACAAGTCCAGACGGCAGTGTGCGGTTCGTATTTCAGCACAACGTATGTGGACGTCGAGTCTACGCTGAAGGCACGATTGACGCAGTGTGTTTTCTCGATCGGCAGCGCCGGTCTGGTGCCGATCAGAAGATCTACGACATGATCGACGTACTACGTAGCGGTGGTATGTTATAGGACGTATGCTTTTGCGGTCGCGTGGTAGGGGTTTAGATATATCGTGTCAAGATTTGCACCGGAAAAGACGCCGTGCCGCTTATCGGTTGTGTTCACACATGGTGCCCCGGCGGGATGCGGGTCCGTTTCTTGAAAATACTGGACACGATCGGATGTTTTCCATGTGATCTGTATAATGTAGGCTGCCTTGTTTTTCATGCTGCTGCGAGAGTCCAGCACTTGACGGGCAATTAGGTCGAGAAACGGTGATATAGTAGCCGCTGTTCGCTTGTGTTTTCTGTCGAGTCGCAGATTGTGCCACTGCGCTATGGACGCGCAAGCTCCAGCGCATTGCCGCCTCGGGCTACAGATCGACGCGGCTAGCGCTGTCACCGATGACGGTCACTTTCTGCAAACTACGACTTGTGACCGACTCTTGAGGAAAAGCACGGCAACCGTATCACCACGATGAAGCGTCAACTGCACAGGGCATGCGTCCATGGGCATGCCCAGACCTGCCGAGCGATATTTTAGCCAGGCGATGTGCACAGACCCACCCAAAAGTTTGTATCGGAAAAAGCAGGCGCAAACTTTGCAGCCAAAGCGTTCTATCCATCATTAGGCTTGTGCCGTCGCGCACATTTGCGAGCAACAACATCACCGCTTCGGATGCATGGATCAGATGTAGGTAAAGAAAGCAGCAGTACTGGGCAGCTGTTGCCGTGCAGTAGGCGTATGCCGACGGCGCGAGCTTCCTCGCACTGCATTACTGTCTCGCGTTCTTGTGGAAGCCCCCGGGAGTTTGCCCCGCAGATCCAGTGAAGACTTTTGTTTTACATTGCTCGAGACAAGCGGATGCACGCAACAGTCGTGCAATGCTCCTCTACCCATGGTACAGGGATGCATTCGTTCAGTTCAGGCCGCATCACCATCAACAACGGATTGTGCAACGTTGCGCTTCAGGCGACCCCCGGAGCAAGTCGCCAGGCATCATGTCCAGCTTCTGCTAGTCTTCGTCGTCGTCGTCGTCGCCCGAAAGTGCCCCCCAGAGAGATTCTATGAATCCACCAGAGGTATCCGCGTCGGGTGATGTGTCCCAGGCGCCCTCGTCGTAGCCAGCGTCGATATCGGTATCAAAGCTGTTGCCTTGCGATGGGTCCTCGACTCCGGGCTCGAACGTTGCCCAGGGATCTGCTGCTTTGTCCGGATTCGGGCCAGTAGACGCTGCTCCGCCTCCTGATCCATCCTCAGCACCACGTTGCATCCATGGTGGTGTTTCGGTGCTGCCGCTTGCTGCTGCCGCTTCAGCGCCGCTGGTTCCGGTGCTAGTCGCACTCGACGAAGATGTATCCGCGGGCGGCGCATCGTTCTCTGCTTTGGCAGCACCTCCGAATCCGGGAATGGGTATCGGGAAAAAGAAAGGCATGTGGAACATACCAGGACTTCCGCTGTGTAGCGAGAAATAGTCGAAATCAATGCTAATGGCTGCTGCTAAAATAACTGCGCGTTTGGCCATGTCCAGCTCGCTCAGGCTGCAGTCCGAAGCGGTACTTGTCGATGCATACGGCGCGTAGAGTCGTCCAGCGTGCCCGTCATGCTCCAGTGACTGACGATGACGTTCTCGTTCCCGCTGGAGAGCCTCCGCGGGAGTCTCTAGGCGGCTTGGTACGGCCGCCTGAGCGGGCTCCACCGGACCTGAGGCCGAGGCTAGCGGGGCGCCCTCCGGTAAACCGAGCTTACGTTGCGCATCTGCGATAACGCCTTGAGGTGTCACTGCTGGGTCCATTCGAATCACGTACTGCCGGGCGTCCGTTAAAAGTTCTCTTCCGAGGCCTGTCCAGTCCTTATCAATCGAAGCGAGAACACCTGGCCCTTCCGTGGAACCCGCACCTTCACCTCGAATGGGAAACTGAACCGATAAGAGAGGCGCGTCGATTTCGCCAAACTGACGACCTTGGGCATCGAACAGATCATAGCGACGACGCCACAGGTGCCAGTTCATATGCACTTCGCCAAGCAGTGGACCCACCGTGTCTCCAAACAAACGATACACCGAAATCGATGAGGAAATCAGGTACGCCGGTCGATGCACCCGAAGAACTGGCGTTCCCATTGCGTCCATGACCGTCGCCTGAAAAGCGCGATGTGTGCGGAGTGCTTGTCGTAAAATAGCTCGCCCAAGCGATGATTCCTCTGCAATAAAGCCAACAATGCGTCCATCCGCCAGTCGAATGGCATACTTATTGGCTTGTTCGAATCCGATCAACAGGTTTCCCCATTCAATTTCGCGAGTCACGACAAGAAGTGGATGGTCAAGCACCGAGGCGAGTTGCGAAATATCCGCTTGTGTCTCTGGAGTAACCGAGTCGGCCGCTTTATCCGCCTCAGCAGCAGCGTGCGGCTGCGCACCGTTCTCTGCAGGTACCGAAGGCGTCCGGGCCGGCTCCAGGGAGCTCTTGCGGCGCTGGACGACCAGGTTCCAGAGTGCAGCACCCCAGGCGCTCGCTGCTGGCGGAGTGAAAGTCTTTGCGTTGCTCAGCAACCACGACGCTGAGCTCAAGCTGCGCATGGCTGGGTTGCGTCAGGCGGCCTCCAGAACAGCGTTACCGCACCGGTAACGAGCCCTGCCAAAGTTCGTGCCCTCAACTCGAACCTCTTTGAATGATCGCGTAACCGCAACGTTTACCTTCCGGAATCGCAGCCGCTGCCAAGCTTCGGGTGTACAAAAACACTGGGCAATAAGGCGCGTAACAGCAGCGGTACCACAAAACTGACCTTCGGAGCACCCGTCAAGTCAACGTACCTGAACGAGCACGGGGCGCCAAGGCGTGCTATAGCAGCGCTGGTGAAACCTTGACTTTTTCGGGACTGTTCCGCTGTCAAGCTTTGCACGTGAACGAGCACTGGGCAGCGAGTCGTGCGCTAGCCACAAGTCTGGGCACAGGTCCGGAACAAGTCGCTGCTAAGCGCACCTGTACTCATGGCGCACACAAAACTTCGGGATATTGCGAGGCCGCGGAAGCTTCACGACGCACGCCCGGACAACAAGGCTAGAGCGCAAGCGTCGGACTTGATGAGAACGTTCTTGCGATCGCTATGTGTGTCAAGTGTGTGCAACCGAACGGAGGTAGTCGGTAGCTGTGGCGTGCACCGAACACGGAACGGAAGCCTGTTGGCTGCTTCTCGGGGCCGGTGCTGGAGGCCCAGTGGCGAACTCGTGCCCCCGGCGCTATGCCCAGGAAGATTGCCAGTTATTTTCTTTCGGTATTGAGCGGTTCGGTTCAGGATTTTGAGCAGTTGCTCAGTCGATGAAGTGCTGATCAAACTGCTTCCCGGAGAGAGAAAGTGACTACGATAGAGCGCGACTGGAAACGCAAGGTGCACTTTGAAGAGCAGTTCGTGGGGCCTGGTGCCTTGGTTGCTGAAGCGTTTCGGAATACGCGATACATGCTGAACAATGCATGGAGAATACCTGAACATGAAACATGAATGACATAGCGTGAAAAGCTTGAAACCTGGCAGCACAGCGTACTGCGATGACAAGCCGATGTCACGTTAGTGTTGCATTCGAGCCCTCGAGCCTACAGGCGGCGACATGGATGCCTCTCCACCTACTCGAGCAGACCTGGACACTGCTGCTGATTGTTCTATAGCTTTCTTCGCGACCGTCGTGTCTAGAGCTTGAAAGGTAGAGTAGGATCTGGAGGCTGCTGCTGGTTGCTCTGGGCTTTATTCTCCATTCTCGTTTCCAGAGTTTTAACGGTAGCGCCGTTCGTGTGGGCTCTGACATTGTCGCTGAAGGCCATGGCGCTGCTGGGTGTTGTCCGCTTTCGCGCCTGATCGTCGTTTCCAATGTGAGCAACCGTGGCCGTCGCACCGGGTCATTCAGAGTACCTGCATCCAAGACCTGCCATGCGACGCACTTTTTGATGCACAGCGCGAGTACTTTCACTGGAATGCGTCATTTGTTTTCTGAGCGCGTTCCGGCTGTAGGCATCGGGGGCGCGTTCGAGTGTGCATCCTCGGAGAGTCCTAGGCTATGTGCTTCCACACAAGAAGCGATCTTCTGTGCTCTGCGCACAAAGTTTCCCTTTACCGCAACGTCAAACTTCTGTGAAACGAACCCACCGATGGGATGGTCACCAAGACGCCGATCCGTATGATCCGTATCACAAGTGCGCGAAGCCGCCACTTGCACAGAGACTTTATCCATACCGCTTGGGATCCTAACCGCCTCCGCGATGCCGTCGACTCGATGCAATCAGGTTTCCAACTGGAATATCCGCAGCAGCACTCTCAGGAGCGGACGCTGGCGTGCAGCGCCTCCTATACCAAAAACCGCTCCCGCATCGTCCGCGCGAGTCACTGCGACAACTCGCTTGACAAGAGCGAATCGATACGTTCCTTCCATTCCTGCACTGTCCACGAACTTGATGCATTTAATTCCGGAATACCATTGATGTGTACTGTGGGCGTCACGTGAACCCCGCGAACACGATGGTAGCGACACGCGAACTTGACATCAGCACCGACTGCGTTCCCGCTGTTGCCGGATGCAGTGAGCAGGCGTTCCGTAATCAGCGACGCGGACGATACAACGCCGGCTTTCGCCAAGCACTGTGCCAACTCCTCGTAAACTTGGCGACGTGTCTTGTCGAGTACTTTCTCATCGACCCAGTCTTCCTGCTGCGCGAAGAGTGCAGCGCTCGCTTTCCAGAAACCCGCATCACCACTCACTTGCCGCGCTGCTAACGCTGCCTCGTGCATGTAGCAGGTCTGAGCGTGCCACGGTTGCGGCACGAGGCCGAACGCAAACTGCACCCGCGAATCAGCACGATAGTGTGGCAGAACTTCCTGCCAGAGCGTTAGAAAAGCTTTTTTGCTGTAGGGGCAGTTGTAGTCCAGGAACACTTCGACGAGGACCTGCGGGTACGGGCGCTCGCCATAGAACGGTACCGTCACCGGCCGCTTGGGTAGCGGTGTAGCTGTACTGGTCGCTGCCATTCGAATGTCGATACGCAAGGATTTCGATAATAGCTTGTGAGCGCTAGTCCACGCACGTGTGTGCGCAAATCCGTAATACCGTCCAGTGCAGGCTCGGGGAGTCGCTGCTGCCGTTACCGCTGGTCTGCCTACTATCGCTTTCGAAAGGCTCGGTAGCGTCAGATAAGCAGTGCTCGTTACTTGGCACGAAAGACGCATATAGATCGGGACTCACGGTCCGCGAAGAACGTAAAGCAGTCTAGGAGGACGCTTGAGTGAACGCCAATAAAGCGGGCTCGGGGGTCGACGAGCGCTCTCGGGTGCGCTGAACGCGTTGCGCATGGTCCGGAGCACGTTTCCGGGGCACGGAATGGAAGCCCATGCGCTTCTTCCCGATACCCCGGACAGCGTGTGCGTTTCGGAGAGCGCCCAGGGAGACTCGCGTACGACTCGTTAACCAGAAGGATAGCAGGTCCAGCGGCAGATGACGGTTCTGTGGAGGAGCAGCACGGTGCAGGTCGCTGAGCCTGGTTTGGGTCCAAGGAGTGCGTCCAGGCGCGAGCTGTTTCCGATAACCCCCAGTAGTCGGGTACCTGGAAGCGGCTAGCGAGGCTCGCTTCTGGACAAGGTACTGGGGGGCATGGCGCTCACCCAGACTGTTACTGAGGAGCGACGACGGAGCAGTTGGGGTGGGAGCTTTGCGGGCTTTTCTTGTCGCGAAGGATAGACGTTTTTATTCCCCATGGTTGTGCTACCAGGCCCGTTGAAGGCTTCCTTGTTCGAAGCGCCGCAGATCGGGGTAACGAACAGTGGCCCCGAGCCCAGCGCTAACACCACCTGGTTGTGAAGCTGCCGCCGCTGCTCCCGGAGCGGACGCAGACGATAGCGCAGCACCCGCACCTGCCGAGTCTTGCGGGTAAGGCAATCCCGCGTGGTAGCCAGTGAGTTGGGAGTTGATCGCGTTGAACATCTCCTGGAGTTTCTCGACACGTCGTCTTTCCTGGAGTAGTTCCTCGCGACGACGTTCGAGAGCTGCCCGCGCCTCAGCGATATTGAAGACATCGTTGAGGTCGCCGCCATAGAGACGGTCGAGCTTTTCGCGGCAGAAACGTGGGAACTCCTCTACAACTGGCATCAGGAAGAAGCAATTGAACTTGAGTTCTACAACTTTGGCAAAGTGCATCCGCCAGGCGTCGACAATATGGTCAACAAGCGAGGACACGACTGCCATGCTGGAGGGCGTCACGACGCGACTCAGGAGGAGGTCGTCCATGAACTGCAGGATGACTTCCTGAGCTGCAACGCGGCTGGGAAGGATCAGCTTACCATCCTTGCCGCGTTCTAGTTTCCGTGGCAGCATAACCCGTGACCCAGCGCTGCCTGCTAACCGCCCAGCAGCGGGATGCGCATACGCTTTCGCAGTTCCAGCACCTGCGCTCGTGCCGTCGGAGTCATGCGCTCCATATTGCTGACTCGCATAAAACTCATCCACTGCCTCGGAAGCTGCCTGTTCGGGACTAACCGGTGATCCGAATAGGCTCTCCTGAATTGCAGCCGGGGCGCCGAGCTCTTCAGCGACGGGCTGAAGGAAGCGCCGCAGTGCAGCCTTGCTGGGCTGGCTCAGGTTCCAAGTAACAAAACGCGTCATGCTCTCGAGGTCTTCACGGCAAATGCGCTGCACGTTCGCGGCTGTTCGGTCCAAAAACTCACAGAAGATCTGTTCCATAATGCGCCTGAATGGGATATCGAGTGCCTCGTTGAGGGTGAGATTATCACGCCTCATGATAAATTCGACGACCGGAAACATGCGTCGGAAAATATGTAGGCAACGCAGGGTTAGGCGCTCAAGGAGCGGATCGAAGGCATCGCGCGCTTTCTCCACCGCAATGACGCAAGCCGCTCGCATGTAGTTCGCCCCGTCGTGAGCGTCGTCGATACCAGTTGCGTTGACGATTTCCTCGGGTGTGACTGGTGGACGTTCCATCTCAGCGACAACAGTCTTAAATTCTCGGAGAGCGCGGTAGTACTGGGCACCACCAAAGAGCCGCGCTTCTTCGTTTTCCACGCGCGACTCGCCCCGGGACGAGATGGCCAGTCGTGCTATACCGCCAGCTTGCGCGGACTGAAGATTGGTACCAACACTTCCCAGGTCATGATAAGAGCCTCCACGAATGCGCTCATCGGCCAGAGATTCGCCCCAGAGTGTAGGCGGTGCGCGAATCGTGCCCTTGATGACGGCTGCGAGCCGGCGGAGAAAGTCTTCTGCGTAGACGCGCCCCTTTTCTTTTAGGCGCTCGAGACTCATGGACTCGAGCTCCTCGAGCGTGCGCCGGAGCGCCTGGTCGACGTTGCGGAACTCGCCCTGCAGCAAAGGCACTATAGATGGCACGCTTTGCATGTACCGAGTCTGCAAAAGGTCTTCCAGAAAAGCCCGTAACTTACTGACTCCTATGCGATCACGGAGCGCACGAGGAAGCGGCTTGCCGATTTTGCGCTCGATATAAGCACGATCTTCAGCTTCACGGCGGGCGATCGCTTGACGGAAGCGCTCGTTACTCTCAAAAACATGCTCCCGTGTATGGCCAACCCGCCCTGCCGGAACTGCCGTGTAGAATGGACCTCCGAGAAGCTCCGGGTGGGCGTTCAGAACCGGGCGAGCGAGAAGAAACTGCTCAAGGTCGGCACCCAGTGCGAATTGCGGCAGCTTGGCGTCCAGCTTGGTGTTCACGAGCACCGTCCGGGACAAGTCCGGGTCGACCTGCATTGCAATACGTCGCGTCGTTGCCGTATGCCAGTCTGCTGTGTCCTCTAAGCAAAGGATGATGTACTCGGGGCGCGATATTTTTGCCAGCACCAGGTCTTCGACTTCGCGGCTCGCTTGAATAGCTTGTTGTTGCTGGGGATTTGCCCGGCGTCCAACAGGCGGTGGTGAGAGCAACCCCGGTGTATCAATAAGCGTCAAGTTTGGGCAGTATTTGTATTCTATGCGGATGATGATCTCCTCTGGGTCGAAGGAGCGAAACGGATCAGTTTCTAGTTTGAGATTCTCCGCCTCGATGTAGGCCTGGATTTCGGCAAGCGATCGCTGTTCTTCGCCTTGATCGGTGGAGAGAAAACAGAGTGGCTGCGCACAGCGTGGATTGTACTGCATATGAAGCGTGACTGGCCGACGCGTTTTCGTGCCGCCACCGACGTGCGAGAACTGGAACCCAACGAGTGCCTCAATCAGTGCAGATTTTCCATCCGTTTGGTGGCCGATCACGACGATTGCAGGGGCGTCGAACGGTTTCTTGAAGTCCTGCGCCAGTGCATGCAGCAAGTTATATGCCGAGTAAAGCTCCTCGTGAGCAGAGGCGTTCAAAATCGTAGGATCCGCGTATTCCGCTGACGTCGTGCCGAAAGACGTGCGGTTCATCGTTCTCTCTTCGGCGAGTGGTGTACGCGGCGCGGCAAGACCTCCGCCAAGCGAGTTGTCGGCAACACGCGGCTGACGACGGCTCCCGAGCATTCCACTCGAATTCAAAGCGGCTTCATTGGCGTAGTTTGATGTACTCAGTCCACCACTCCCTGTACCGAAGTTTTCCCATGCGGGGTCAAAGTTCTCTTCCATTCCAGAGAGATTCAAACGCCTTGCGGTCATGGCCGGGACAGCGCCAAACGCTTCGACAAGAGAGCGCCTCCTGGCATGCGCGCCGCCCTATCCGCTGTGGCGCCTTCATGTTTGGCGATTTGAAATTTCGAAAGCGCAGCGGCTGCCATCGACAGATGGCGCGAGCGCTGGAGGCGACAGCCATCGTCGAAAGTTCGTTCTGTCTCAAATTTTGATGCCTGTGTGCAGCAGCGAAGATCTGAAGCTCCAGCTCGTGGTCCCCGCAAGCGGGGCGCCTTCTATATACAAGGCTTGTGCGTCTTCCAAGTGCGAGGCGCAGAGAACGCTCGGATTCGTGAAAGAGCGCTTACCAGTGGCCTGCCGGTTGGCTCTGCTGCATACACGCGTGATGTAGAATGCCGGGCGGAAAGCTTGTAACGAACGTGGGCGCCTTCAGGTTCTACCATGTTCGGGGCGGTAAGCGCCAAGTGACTTGATCCCCTATCGATCCAGCGACACGCCGAGCGCTGAAACGTACGCGATACGGGTTTCTCACAGCCGGCCTCGTGCGGTTGGCGCCTCATAGTGGAATTTGGTGATACTTGCAGCAGCGAGCCAGCGAGTGGCGGAAGCGTACGGACTGCGCGAGGCGTCTAGCGTCACGCGGGGCCTCATGGAAGGCCTCGGGGCTGGCGCCTGGAGGTGATCCGCTGATGCAGCTCCAAGAGGATTATGCCTGAGAAGCACTGGAACGCTGTCATTAGGGTGATTTTTCACACTTTGGCACAGGTCAGGTACTCTGCGGCAACGTGCGGAGCCAGTGTTTCCAAGACCATGCAGTTTGCTCCCGCCGTGAAAACGGGTGCAATGCTCGGCTCTGACTCCGGGCACCATCTCTGCATCCGCAGTGATCAGATCGGGTACTCTTGCTTTTGTGGTGCGGTCTTCGAATTTGCTCACCATTTTTTTAAAGCGATGCGGAATGTACACGTTACCATTGAGTGAAAGGCAGCAGTATCCGTACTGATGCAGACAGACCTCTTATGAATTGTAGCGAATGGTGAGCAAGTAATGGGCAACGCCATCGTATTCGAATGCCGCGGATGGAACGGTTACGCGGCCGTCGAGATCTGCTCAGCAGATGATCCACAACTTCTTTTCGGGAACAAAAACGTTTCTCGCCATACTCACCATGCATGCCGCTGGTTTGTTTCCAGAGCATTCCAGTACCTCACTGCGAGTCGCCGGTGAATCGCCTGCGGGCTGTATGATGGCGCGGTGGCGCTCCCGAAACCTGCGGATCTAGACACCCACTTGAACGCTCTCCTAAAGTCACTTTCCTGCGTGCTTCGCATGTCGTCGATCGAATCGCCGTCCTTGAGCTCTACGTACTACAGCCCGATTTCTATCATATGCACTCGCCCGTTCGGTTATCATCGAGCAATAGCGAGGATATCAATCCTTCATGATGGAACGGAAGACCTGAATCCTTGCCCCCAGAAAAGGGATCGGTTTGGAATCCACTGGGCCCCGCAATGCACTTCAGCTTGGACCCTGGTTCCCGTTGAATTCGCGTTCGCATTGTTCTTGGCAGCTAGGCTCGCTGAAGCCAGTGTGCAAGCATGCAGCCCGCTCGCCCACGAGCTACCGACTCTCTCTTCAGACTAGAAATATGTTGGCCTGGGAGCCAGAAATTTTTACATCTCCATGATTATCGCGCGGCAGGTGCGTGCGAGAGTATCTCCGACCTCCGTAAAAGTTTGACGCCTCGACGAATACTACTGAACTGGTTCCGTACCTAGATTGACGGCGGACCGAAAGCTGTTCGTTCCCAGTCCACAAATGGAGCATATTTTGCATCGAGCAATATTTTGGTGAACGTACTGCTTCGCGCTGTTCCACCCGATCACGAGAGAAGCGTTGCTGGCCAGCGCGATGCGTGTCATCCGCCTCACCCGATCGCATGCGTGCACGCAACACAGCACTGCGGCATCTGTTCCGATATGTCCCCGAATGAAGTGCTATACTTTACCAAACGGACAGGCAAGGCTCGATTGGGTTTCCTGCCGTCTGCCCAGGATGCCCCGGACGACGCACGCGATGCGAGGTGTCGACCCCAAAATCGGCATGGACGCTGTCAAATGCTAGGCTAGGCGCTTCCACAGCGCACGTCCGTCAGCGCATACGTGTCCACCGCTGCGCTGTGCAACGACAGGCTCGCATTCAGCGCCAACGGCCGATCCATCCTTGAACAGTGAACCCGCTTCGCAGAATTTGATACCAAAGAGGCATCGCCAGCGCAACAGTGATCCCGGCGCGTCCCGATGTCTGCGTGTGTAGCAGAGCGCACGCCAACCGCACCCGTCACACGCGGCCTGGGAACGCTAGGGGTGCAATGTACCGTTGCTCGATCATCGAGTCGCGCCAGAGCCCCAGCCGCGACTTGGAGATCGTGCGCCTCATCGGACACCTGAACGATCTGCGGGACGCATTTCCCGTTCACCGTTCACACTGGGAGCGAACATTCGCCCTCAAACGCTTACGCATTCCCGTTACGCTAGCCATTTCGTGCAGTCCGCAGCCGCCCAGCCACGCACCCACAACGTTACCTGGTTGTCAAAGCGTGGCCGTGCGAATGTGCATCGATCGCCGCGCACGCACGCATGCGGCCGGCGGCGCGTCTACGATGCTGTAAGGATCTGCGATCGCGAGCGGCGCTTCTGTGACATTCGTGCCGTTTAGGACGCGATCGTTACACGCGCCGTGCAGCGGCCAGCGCACGATCGTTTGGATTCAAATTCCCCCGCGTGTCGCGCAGCAGGCGGGGCGATTCGCGCGCGCGCAGCGCGGGCTGTGCGCTGCGGCCGTTGCGCGGCACTGCTGTGCAGGTAGTGTGCTACGTTGTTGGCGTTCGCTACCGAAACCGCGACCCAAACGTTTCCTTCTCTTGCTGGTGAAGAAAGAATAGGTCATGCGTGAGATACTGCATATTCAGGTTGGTCAGTGTGGAAACCAGATCGGGCGCAAGTTCTGGGAAGTGATCTCCGAGGAGCATGGGGTCGACGCCCAAGGCTTCTATCACGGCGACTCGGAGCAGCAGCTCGAACGGATCAGCGTCTACTACAACGAGGCTAGCACTGGTCGCTATGTCCCGCGAGCGGTGCTCGTTGACCTTGAGCCAGGGACGATGGACGCAGTGCGCGCTTCCGAGTACGGTACGCTTTTCCGGCCCGATAACTTTGTCTACGGTCAGTCCGGTGCTGGGAACAACTGGGCGAAGGGTCACTACACAGAAGGTGCTGAGCTTGTTGACGCAGTGATGGATGTTGTTCGTAAGGAGTGTGAGAGCTGCGAGTGTCTGCAGGGATTTCAGGTTACGCACTCTCTCGGCGGCGGCACTGGTTCCGGCCTTGGGACGCTGCTTATCAGCAAGATTCGCGAGGAGTATCCCGATCGGATGATGTGCACATACAGCGTGATGCCGTCCCCAAAAGTGAGTGATACTGTTGTGGAACCGTACAATGCAACGCTTTCGATCCATCAACTTGTCGAGAACGCTGATGAGGTATTCTGCATTGACAATGAGGCACTCTACGATATTTGCCAGCGCACGCTGAAACTGACGAATCCATCATACGCGGACCTGAACAAGCTGGTTTCCGGTGTGATGAGTGGAATCACCTGTTCCCTTCGGTTCCCTGGCCAGCTCAACTCAGATTTGCGCAAATTGGCTGTCAATCTCATTCCCTTCCCGCGCTTACACTTCTTCTCGGTCTCCTTGGCGCCTCTGACGGCAACTGCAAGCACTGCATACCGTCACCTGTCTATTGCGGATCTGACGCAACAAATGTTTGATGCGAAGAACCAGTTTGTGGCCTGTGATCCACGCCAGGGTCGTTACCTCACAGCAGCGGCTTACTTCCGCGGCTCGCGTATCTCGACCAAAGATGTCGATGAGCAGATGAGCATGGTGCAGAGCAAGAACTCGGCGTACTTTGTCGAGTGGATTCCGCACAATATCAAGAGCTCCGTGTGCGGCGTTCCACCGAAGGGTCTCGATATGTCCTGCGTGTTCGTCGGCAACACGACTGCCGTGCAAGAGATTTTCAAACGGGTCGGGGAGCAGTTCTCTGCCATGTTCCGGCGCAAAGCTTTCCTTCATTGGTACACAGGCGAAGGCATGGATCCCATGGAGTTCACAGAAGCAGAGAGCAATATGAATGACCTCGTAAGCGAGTACCAACAGTACGAGCAGGCCGTAGCAGAGGACGAAGATGAAGACGTTGAGCAGGAGTTTGGCGCCTACAGAACTGGCGAAGAGGACAGAACAGCTATCGAAAGCTCGATCATGAGTTAAACTAGCTATTTATCTGGTACATATCATTCATAAGCACATGTTTTTGCGTTGAAACCCGGTAAAACACTCATGACGTTTTGTGTTGAATTGCAACCAGCACGTTATCGACCAGCTCTCGAACAAAACATCGCTTTATACGGGAGAAGTTGCTGCGGTATTGACCAGAGCGTACGAAAACTTGTGCAGGCAAAAAGTGTCTGGAGCGCGACATGCTCGGTACAAGGCAGCATCAGGAAGCGTACGGAGCCGCCGCTGCACACCGCGCCGGACGCTCTTGACCTGAGATCAGCTCCTCGCCATAACAGATACTTCACGTTCAGGTTTCGGCGTTACCAAAGTCTCCAGTGCGAAAGCATCTTTGGGCCACGGCTGTGAATGGCGAGACGCTTTTGTCGTCCAGTAGAGTTGCACATGGCACTATTCAGAGCCACTTTCAAAGGCGACTGGGCTCGCGCTCAACACGCAGCGTGCACCTGGACAGCGCTCCTGAAGTTCATACAGAGCAAGTCCGGAACTCCTGTTCAGCACTTGCAGCGCACGTATAGAACATTCCCCAAGCGCCTACAGAGCTTTTATAGACCACCGCGCTCGAGTCCAGGCAGGCTCCGCTCAGTTGCATGGAACCTCAACGCCTCCGTTGAACTACAGAATCATCTCCGTTCGAGCGTTGACCTGTAGCCGGGCAGGATCCCGACATCCACCTGGCGTTGTCCTCGTGTGGTACTTTACATTACAGGAAACAGTTCCAATAGAAGGGCTGTTCTCAGTTTAGACCACTTAACTGTAATGATCGTACTCTACACCGCTCGGGCAGTGCCGTACCCGACCACTCTCGGTTACCCTACCGACGATCTGAACACCGGGAACGCGCTCAGCCAACCAGCCACAGACCTGAGCAGCAGCGCTGGTTTCGACCACCAACACCATGCCCATGCCCATGTTAAATACACGATACATTTCCGCATCGCTGATAGATCCTGCAGCAAATTGCAGCCAGCGGAACTCCGGATGAACCGGCAACGGATTCTCAATATCAAAACCAAGGTCTGATCGCCAACGCAGGAGGTTGCTGAGGCCACCACCCGTGATGTGTGCGAGCCCGTGGAGCGCCTCATAGGAGCAAGGTGCTTGCGCGTGTTGCTCTCTGCAGAGACGCACAAGATCGGCTATTGGGTTCACATAGATTGCCGTTGGGTACAGGAGCACCTGCCCCAGCGTGGTCATCGACCAAGTCGGTTGGTGCTCCTCGCCGGATACCATGAAACGCATGCATGCTGACGCTTCTGTAGCTACATCGAAGGGTGGCGGTGCGTTCAGGTCAGCGCCTGAACGCGCCACAACTTTGCGAACCAGCGAATACCCGTTACTGTGAAGGCCCGATGAGGGCAGGCCTAGGAGCAAGTCACCTGGCTCGATGCGCCTACCGTCGAGCTGCGCTCCGCGTGGGAGCCAACCAAGCGCTGTTCCACTCATGTCCAAGTGGGTCACCATATCCGGCAGACTAGCGGTTTCGCCGCCTGCTAGGGTAACGCGAGCAAGTCGACACGCTGCACCGAGTGCTTTCCCCAGTGTAGCCCAGAGGGCTGGTTCCGGATGCGGCGCTGCGATGTAGTCCACAAAGGCGAGTGGCTCCGCCCCGATACAAAGCAGATCGTTCACATTCATGGCAACGCAATCGTACGGGATGCCATCATACAAACCGAGCTGTGTAGCGAGTACGAGTTTGGAGCCAACACCATCAGTGCATAGGGCGAGCAGTGTGTTTGGTCCAAAGTCGATCAAACCGGAGAAGCCCCCTAGTTGGTCGGCTGGCGCGCCTAGCGCAGGTGGGGTTCGGCCCGGTGCACCCAGCGCTTTGACAAGCGCTCTCACAGAGGCAGACTCGACGTCCAGATCCACGCCCGACTCTGCATAGCTCGGCGACGGAGCCGTTGCTTTTATCGCTGCAGCAGCAGCTATTCCAGGTCGTGTCCCCAGACCGCTTCTTCTGCGACAAACAAAGCGCACCGACGATCTCGAAGGTTGCGAATGACGTACTCGCGCTTTCACTTGGCGCGTGCTGGCCGCTGCTCGAAGACCAGGCGTGAAGAGCGCGTTCTTAAAGGCCACGATCGAGCGTTGACGTGAGGGCATTGCGAAGCGACCGCGTGAAGTGTTATGCTGTCTGGGGAATCCCGAAAACGCCTTTAATTGATTTCTCTGGTGCGCCAAACTTTCAAACTGCGTAAAATAGAGCGTTGTGTGCAACGCAAACCGAGCGACATGGTAAGAGGCGTATCAGCTGCACCCGTTTGCGATCGAAATGGAACGCTGAACTGTTTGCGCTTTTCATCCATTTCGATCGCTTTTCCGAACTTTTTGGGCGTGGATGGCCTTGATCGTCAAAAAAAGGCAGCAATAGGGGCTCACGGATGCATACACGGTAATAGGAATTTTGGGCGTTATTTCGAAGTTGCTCCTTTCGCTGTTTGGTTTTGGAATTCGTTATTGCTCCGGATTCCAGATCATTTGCGACGACCTCGAATAACGCATTCGTAACATACCTGAAATCATTATCCAAAACAAGCGCACAAGCCCCAAATATTCTGAATTCCTTGCGTGTGGATGCTCAAAGCTCGCATTCCTCAAGTTTTCGATCTTTCTGTTTCAGGGCATCTCGCGGACGCAGCAACTTGTGCCGCTCGATCGACGACGAAAAGAAAGTCAACTTCGTTCCCTAGAGGACTTGTTCAAAAGCTGATGCCGAAACTTTACTGAGCGTGTCAAGTCTTGTATTCGATTCCGTCCGAGTTACAAATTCTTCCCGCAGAAAAGCCCTACGAGGCGACAGTCGGAAAAGAACTACACTTTCGTGCGTATGCCCGTGTACGACATCCTCGTTGATTGTATGCTGATACGGGTAGAAAGGCGAGGCATCAGCGGCTAAGAGCCGTCTCTCCTCCCGCCAAAGTCGCTTTGAAGCTCTCCGCGCATCGTCTCGCCAAGTCCGCAAGCCTGCGAAGCGATTCCTGTTAGCAGCGAACGTCGACATCCTGGCATCGCAGCTAACGTTGCGCAAGCGTTACCGACAAAGGCCTTCCTTGTTTGTATCCCTTTTTCTTCATGAATCAGGCTCGACTGATGAACTTGATTAGAAGCGTAAAGACCCATGTTTGTGCGGGATCACTGCAGAAGAGCGTTTACAGAGGGCTTTTGAGGAGGCAGTGGCTTCGTCGCTCGAGCAGCGCCGCTTCCGAGCAACCGCCTGCGTCGACAACGGCCTCCACAGCGACACCGAGTCGTTCAACCGTGAAGCCTACCACACGGAATCACCGTCTCTCGCTGTGGTACGTCGCGCTTGTGGTGCCATCCCTGACTTTGGGTGGTGTGCTCGTCGCGCTGGACTTGAACGATGCGTTTCGAGCACGGGCAGAGCGGCTCCTGCCGGGAACGACGCGCTGGCTCAGCCAGCTTACCGGGAAACCGTATGGTCAATCAAGCGAGAAAGATAGGATTCACAAAGCGACGGTCCAGCGTTCCCGGCTGCTTCACGCGGCTGCTACGCAGCTGGACAACGAGTTGCGTCTCGAGGAGGCACCGCCAACGGACAAGTCGTTCATAGGTCACGAGTCAACCGATAGTATACGAGCAGACGCAGAAACTGCTGCGACGCAGATCGCCTCGCATGAGAAAGACATGTTGAACATCTCCGCTTCGGCTGGTTTCGAAGAAGCACAATCTTCTGAATCAGCTGAACTCCAGGGAGCTGCAGATGAGGGATCTGCTACATCTTCAGCGCATGCCTCCACGACGCAGCAGATGACTGCAGCCGAGTCGAGCGAGCACGAGGAGGCTTCACCGGTCAGCACAAAGCAAGCAAGCGCTTTGACATCGACGAGCACCACGTTAAGCGCGTCCACAGAAGCAGAGGCAACTGCGCAGCATGCCCCAGACACATCCGAGTTGTCCGCGTCGCGGGAACATATCCTTCCAACTGCCGTGGAAATGCAAGCGCTTGTCGAGCAACTTAGTGTGCTAGTTTTGGCAGAAGCCCTACGTGTACGGGAACTTGTGAAACCCCTAGAGTCGCAGTCTAAGTCCGGGTTACTTGGCGGACGCGGAGCGAATCCGGTGGAGCAACGACGTCAGCTGGCTTTAATGCTCATGAAAGAGGAAACCGCTCTCCAGCAGGACCTGGAACGGGCCCTGCGGCGTCTGGAAAAGCACCTACGGCAAGCGCTGGAGCCCCAAATCCTTGCCCAACTGCGTCCGCAGTTCGAGAAGGCCTGGAGCGACCACGAGGCTCTGCTGCGGCAGCAGATGCAAGATGAGCTCGATACACAACGATTGGCACTGCAGCGTGAGCAGGTCGATCGACTTTTAGAGTTGCAAATGTTGATGGAGCGCGTGGAGGCTCGAGCGCTCCGCGACCGCCTCTACAAACAGTATGCACACTGGGCGCAACGGACTGCGCTGTTGTGGCAGGCTCTCGCTGTGCGGCTCACGCGGGGAGAGCCATTTTTCGCTGAACTTTCGGCTATGCAACAAGCCTGGCGCTCATTAGCAACCTCCAAAGAAAACCCTGAAAGTTCGCTCGATACTTGGCAACAGTCCGCCGCCTTGGTTGAACGCGTGCTCTCGGGTTTGGCCCCTGCCATTGCGATGCAGGGTATACCACCAGCGAGCGCTCTCCAGGAACGTTTCCTCAATCACGTCTTTCCGGAGAGCCGAGTCGCAGCGCTCATGCCGGCCAATCGAGGGGTCTGGGGTTACTGGCTGGCAAGAATAGCTGCCTGGTTGAAGACCAATCGACTTGAAGAGAACCTTGACCAAGTCAGCGTCATCCAGATTCTGGACGCCGAAGACGCAAGAGCGGAAGAGCAAACAAAGCCAGGCACAGGTTTGGCGCTAACGATGGAGCAGCGGCTGCTGTGGGCTCGCCGTTGCGTGGAACGCGGTGATCTTCGGCACGCGCTCCAGCACCTTCAGCAGATTCCTGCAGACTCACTGGTCTCGCGAATCTGTAAGGATTGGATGACGCAAGTTGAGCGATATCTTGTGACCGAACAGGCAGTCCGGATTATTCGCGCGGAGTCTACGAGCGTTACCGCAGCTTTGTGTTAGGCGAGTCTCGAGAGCGAGTGATCCTTTCCGAAGAAATTTTCATATGCAGCAATCGCCCCTGTAGTCTGCTGACGGAAGAAGCACATTCTCGAGCGGGCAAGGTGCCAATTTTCAGCACGGGATGCAGCTTGTCGACATGAATTGCGTTCTTTGGGAAGTAGACGCGGCTTCTCGATCGCTGATGCAGTCTGTTCTCGGCGAGCAGCGGCATCGCTCGCGAGTGAGCCATGCTCGTTGATCCTTCAACGACCTGGAATGATCTGCTCTCGCGGGCACACCTTTCACAGGTGAGCACGAATGAAACCTAGATTTCTTCCGGTACGGCGATATCGCTCGCTTCTTCACTGGTGTCCGCGCTGGGCAGGCTCGCCAAAGCCGCTAACGCTCTCCAGCGCAGTGCAACGGCTTCCAGGGTACCTCGCTGTCCACTTGGAGTATCCCATCCGAATGCAATGACGTTATCGGTAGTGTATACTAGATTCAGTCGTCTCCAGTCATGATCGGAGCCAGGAGCAGCGCTGCTTGGACCGATGACGGTAAACTGGGGGCAGTCTGTCGGACACGGACCGCATGTTGGGCTAACGGACTCGTTCAGGGTGACCTGCTCGCCACAGAGGCGGTGACCTCGGAACGAACTCTCCCAGAGTTCACTTTCTGGTCCCTGTTGCTGTCCGGTGTCCGTGGCGCTCTTCCGCACAACCCAGTATGCCACGGAGTGAGCGGTCAGCGCACCGTCCCGAGCTATTGTACAGGGTAGACGAAAGAGACCCTCTGACATGTGACTCGACTCCTCGGAAGCAAAAGTCCTCTCTCACGCTGCTGCGATGTGGTAAACCGTGTGTTGTTTTCGACGATGTGTCTTCTCGCGCGAGCAAGTCTCTGAAAGCAACAGTGTTCTTCTACAGTGCCGAGTTTTCGTGGACTACTCGGCGTTTCCGAAGTCGTACCTTCGCAAACAAGCGTGTCAATTCCTTGGAAGCAACAGGTTTATTCTTGACTGTCAAGTTCGTGTCACCGGATGCAAAGCCCAGCACAAAACCCGGAGCAAGTTCACCGGACCTTTCGAGCCTGTTCGGGGCTGACGACTTGCACCGCTGCGCTCGCCGCTCGACGCCTTGTTCTGTTTTATGCGCTGCACACAAGCGAGGCTGCGTTCTCCGTAAGTGGTTCTATGCTGCATGCACCCAGCCGCAGCACAACCTTCACGAATTGTCGTGTGCATTCATGGGTTTGGCGGATTCCGCTGGCAACTCGTACCGCTCGCGAGCTCCCTCAAGCGCTGCGGCTTCAACGTGTACAACTACGGCTACGCTGCCCGAAAGCACACGCTTGAGGAGCATGGACTGCACTTGGCAGCGTTCCTCGCTTCTATTGCCACTGAGTCCGGTCTCAGATCAGACGCTTTTCCGACACGACTCGGTTCCATCTCCTTCGTAACACATAGCTTCGGTGGCGTGGTGCTGCGGGAGGCGCTCACGGGTACCGCCTGGCACACGGCACGCTTGACCCCAGAGGCTGCACGTCGAGGGCGAGCAGTCTGTCTGGGACCACCGTTTGGTGGTGTTGCACTTGCCCGAGCGCTTCGACACCGTGAGGCTCACGGCCGAATGCCGTATCGAATTATCGAACGGCTTGCGAGGACACTACTGGGGCCTGCCGCGGGTCGTGAGTTGCTCGAAATGCCTGCCGAATGGTTTCTCCGCCGAGGAGGCATGCCCGATTCCATGCCTGTGTTGGTGATTGCCGGCGACATGGGACCCATTAACCCACTTATTACGCGAACGCGGTCTCCCGAGGTCCGGTCCCAAGAGTCTGCATGGGGGCGTGGACAAATTATCAGCAATGCAGCGTCGGAGGTTGCACCAAGTGATGGTATTGTGGGCGTTCATGAGACCTGGCTACCGAGTCGACATTGGTTCCTGCGGGTGCGGCTGCCTCATCACATGTTATTGTATGCGCCGTCTGTAATGGAGGCAACAGCGCAGTTCCTGCTCGCACAAGGTGATGATGCGTTGTTTGGCTACAAACTCGCTGGTGTTGCGTTCAGGAACGAGAGGTACAAAGTAGCCGGAGACCCGGATACGGAAGCCGAGAGCACTGATCGACGTTGAGCTAGTGTATGGAAGGTCGTTCTTGTGCAACTATTCGGAAGCACTAAGGCACGGCGTTGTGAACGGTGAGGCGTCGGCGCGAAATCCTCCAGACTGCCGCAAAGCTCTCTGCCGACCGCAAGGACCTGCATCTTCGTAGTCACGCGGTGTCCACGAAAGGATGACTATGCTGCGACCTGTCACCTGCTCGGGATCCGAGCCGCTCAGCGCCGAGCGCTGGTCAAGGACGCGGATGCGAGCTTCTTCTCTGTTCGATGCTGCATTCAGGAAAGACTTTAGGGGGCGTTCTACGTGGCATTAGGAATGGCGACGCTCGGGATGGCCTCTTTCCGCAGCGGTTTGTGGTTCTACCAATACGAGCCTCTGTGCCTTGCAGCGGTTCCCGTTATCGAATGAAGCTTTTACGAAGCAGATCTCAGCGGGAAACGCGGTAACTGTCGCAGTGTAGCGACGTCTCGAAAACTCGCATGTTCGGCGTGTTACGCGGCATCATCACAAAGCGAGGTTCTGGACACTGGCGATATATCGCCGAGTTTTGACTTGTTTCCAGAACATTTTCTTCGATTGACGAGCTTCAGCAGGCATGGAGTTGGGTCCTGCTTTAGAAGTCGGTGCTGCTCGCGAAACTTATGCCGCGGTCAGCACAGCGCTTCTGTGACGGGGAGCATGCAAGTCAGCTGGCTAGTCGCATTACTTTGCAGTGGATCACGCTGCCTTACGCGTTGAAATTGCTAGTCGAGTTATCCACAGATGAGCTGTTGTTCCAGAGAGGCTCCTCATCGAAGATGGACTCAGCCGAAGTGAGGAACTGGGCGAGGCTCGGCCCCGGCAGCGACCTGGATGCACGTCGAGCTCGCTTCACCACAGATGATTTTGCGCTTGTATCTGTCAACTTGTATGGAAGTGTCTCGTGCTCTGTGCGGACGTTACGCGGGTTCTGCATCTCTTGCATAAACCCAGTGATAGCTGCGTCAAGTTCGTCCGGGACGGAGCTCGGATTCTCGTGCGCTTGTGGCGCTATCAGGTCTGCATTTCGAACGAGCAGAGGTTCTGTTGAGTCGCTGCTCTCCAAGCTATATAGATGGGCATCTTTTCTCGGTCGGAGGGCGAACCTAGCGCGACACCGAGGACAGCACAGCAGGTACCGCCAGTTGCGGTGCTCCGATGGAGCGTGCACCGCAGTACTCGACTCTCGCCGAACGGTTAGCTTGCGTCCCCGCTGTATATAAGTCTGACACCGTAAACACTGCAGTGTGTAGGGCAGTACCAGTCGTTTCCGTTGCTGGGTCGTTGTGAGCACCGGGTGCGGGTGACGTTCCGAAACGGACGAAAACGGTGTTTGTGCGTCCGCTCCCCGTTTACGTTCTGTGCCAGGTGGCTCTGCGTTCATGTCCGAAATCTGTCGTCTGGAACACAATTTTTACATGCGTCGAGCGCTCGCATAGTAAATAATGCCCTGCGAGGGTTCACAATGAACGCAGAAACTCTGAAATCCTGTCCTCAGCAACGGCGACGAAGCAGCTTGTCTACAGTGCGGCTCGTTGCTCACACGCAGCAGGTGTGCGTACTGGCGGAGGTGTCCAGCAGGTCACCTCAGAGGCAGCCAAGGTATTGTCGTTTCGTGCGCCGTCAAAGCTAATCTAAAGTCGGCGGGGCTTGGACGACCCTACGCGTCATTGTCCTGAAGGTCGAGAACTGCAATATTCGCTGCACGATGCACCGACTGGAGAGCGATGTAGGGATATACCGGTGAATGGGTGAGGGCTTCGTAGCGCACCTGCGGTACACCTGCTTGCTGGATGCTGCACAGAGCAGGCAAGGATATTCGTCTATGTCGATGCATGGAGTAGTGAACCCTTGCTGCGCGATGCACCGACTGGAGAGCGATGTACGGATATCCCGGTGAATGGGTGAGGGCTTCGTAGCGCACCTGCGGTACACCTGCTTGCTGGATGCTGCACAGAGCAGGCAAGGATATTCGTCTATGTCGATGCATGGAGTAGTTCTCGGTTGCATACCTGTTGAGCATCTTCCTCGGAAGACGATGTACATCTCACTTGCAGCATGCGCTCGCCCCGATGGCAGACTCGCAAGCGCAGCACAGAAACTTGTGACTCGCAATATTCTGAGTCACTGAGCAGGCGGCAAGTCTGAAGGCACTTATTTGACAAGTGCACTGGAGAGGCACTCGTCTCGACACCGAAGAGTAGGAAATATCTGGATAGTCCTCAGCATGCGTCCAGTTGGTTGTGCGAGGCATTAGCGGATAGCGCTCAGTGGTCATCCTGAGGAACTTCCCCGTGATTATAAAAGTTACAGCGGTGACGGCCAGAGATTCACCTCGGAGGTTGCGGAATAAGTTGATTCGTTTTCTAGATCAGCAGAGAACTCTTCCCATCTCACTCGTTCCAATGCAGCCGTACGGTAATATGATAGAGTCATTCCTCATGTACCTGCAGAGTGAGTATCCAGAGCTTGGTCTTTACGATGTGCTTCAAACTTTATAAGAGATGCCAGAACGCGTCTGGAAACGTGCCGAACACTCCAATGTGCTCGTCTTTCTTTCAAACCGAGGAGAGAGCCTCACGCCCCAACCGCGATACATCCGAGCCTCCGTCATGCTAGGCGGAACACGGCGGTCGAGGCTCAGGAGCTATATCGAGCCGTTTGCGTTTCGGGGGCCTTGATCTGAGCACTCGGCCGCTATCATTGACAGCTCCGTAGGAAACGCTTGAACATGTCCAAGCATCGTGGACGGGATCAAAAACGTGAGCCTCAAGAGCCGCAACGGCTGCTACAGATGCACCAGAGCTATGCGCAGCTTTGGTCGCCTCCTTTGACCAGAGTGATTGAACTGCGGTCTGCGGGGGCAGCAACACCGCCTCGGATATACGTTGCAGCTCGGAGCACTTCAATGCCTGCAGCTCACGATAGAGGTTGTGCTTTTTTGACGTCATGGTCACCGAGTCTATCTCATCTAAGGCGGTTCACGCCTCAGCGAGGCTGGAGACAGCCCACACGTCGTTTCCAACGGACTTGCTCCGGGGCTGGGCGCCAGTACCAGACCGCTCGTCAGCGTCCTGAGCGGCACGGAGCACCACAGCTGAGCGCTAACGTAGACGATGGAGCAGCTGCAGTTGCTACTGCAGCTCCGGAGATACGCACAGCTTTTGACGCACTCGTCATAGGTTCCGGGATTGGTGGACTGGTCACAGCGACGCAGCTGGCCCAGAGAGGCGCCAAAGTCGCTGTATTTGAGCGTTATTTGATTCCAGGAGGCTCCGCTGGTTTTTTTCGGCGCGGTGGCTACACTTTCGACGTGGGAGCATCCATGATCTTTGGCCTCGGAGAACAGCCTGGCTCCACGAACCTGCTAACTAAGGCACTCGCTGCAGTTGGCGAACACCTGGAAACCATCCCCGACCCGGTACAGATTCATTACCATTGCCCTGATCCTGTGCTGCAACATCTCCTTGTCTATCGAGATGAAAAGCGATGGCTGCAAGCGCTCACGGAGCGCTTTCCTGCAGAAAAAGAGGGGATTCATCGTTTCTACGGCGAGTGCTGGCAAGTGTTTCGAGCACTCAATGCATTGGAGCTGCGCTCTCTCGAGGAGCCTCGTTACCTCTTGCGAGTTTTTCGCCAAAATCCTGGTGCTTGTTTCACGCTCCTGCGCTACCTCGGGGTCAATGTCGGTACGATCGCTCGCAGGCACATCCGCGATGAGACCTTGCTCCGTTTTATCGATATTGATTGTTATGTATGGTCGGTGATGCCCGCGGATCGCACCCCAATGATCAATGCCGGTATGGTCTTCTGTGATCGCCACTATGGAGGCGTCAACTACCCTCGTGGCGGTGTAGGCCAGATTGCCCAGCGGCTTGCTGCAGGTCTCGAGAGGTGCTTTCCAGGCTGCAAGGTCTTTTACGGTGCTCGTGTGACCGAGATAGAGATGATGTCGGATCCTAGTGCTCCAGGTGGCAAACGAGCGGTAGGCGTTCGGCTCGCGGATGGCAGGCGTTTTCGAGCCAGAGCTATTATTTCGAATGCAACACGCTGGGACACGTTTGGCCTTGAGCCAGAGACGGTGCAGGAAGTGGCTAGTGCGACCACCGCAGCGCATATCTCGCTTCCGGTAGCAGCAGCGGTCGTTGCTGACACACCAATACGCGGCAGCGTCGCGGACAACTCGAGAACGGTATTAGAAGCGCTGCTGCCTCAGAAGAGCCGTTCGTATGAACCTGCCGTATCGCCGGAATTTTCATCACCCACGACGACAGTTTCTTTGCATGATCGCAAGACTGGAGAGCACTTTAGAGCTGCTGCAGCTGTTTCTGGAGCAGGCGCGCAAGAGTTTAGGCCAGGACGACGGGCACTCGTGAACGCTGAACACGTTCCGGAAATAGAGCGTCTCTGGTCGCAACTCTACGTGAAAGCACCTTCTTTCCTGTCGGTGCATATCGGCGTTAGGAGAGATGCGCTCTCAAATAAGGATGGCAACCTCGAGGACTGCCATCATATCATTCTGGAGCGCTGGGAGGATATGGAGACAGCGCATGGCGCGCTGGGCACGCTGTTTGTTTCGATACCCACAGTTCTCGACCAGAGCGTTGCCCCCGAGGGCCGCCACATCTTTCACGTCTTTACGCCATCGTGGATGGAGGAGTGGAAACATTTATCGCCGACCGCGTACCGGGAGCAGAAGGAGCGCTATGCGGCGCGACTGTTGGAGCGTCTCGAGCCCCACTTTCCTGGACTTGCTGCAGGCATCGAGGAAATGCATGTGGGGACGCCTCGCACGCACCGGCGTTTTCTAGGTAGGCAAGACGGAACCTACGGTCCAATGACGCATCGCCTGCTTCAAGGCTTATTCACGATGCCTTTCAACTGTACTGCAGTGCGTGGTCTGTACTGCGTCGGTGACAGCTCGTTTCCCGGCCAGGGTCTCAATGCGGTAGCGTTCAGCGGTTTCGCTGCTGCGCACCGAGTCGCTGCCGACTTGGGCCTGGAGCCGCGTTTACCGAAGTTCATTGACGATTGGCTTGTTGACTTGATTGCGATCAAGCGCGTGAACTGGTTTAGTCGCAGAATGCTTCGCACTTGAGTCAGCGTTTGCTACTGCCAAAGCCACAAGTTTTTTCGCTTCGTGTGTGTAAACGGAAGACATCGATTCCAGTGCACTGCTTCGGAAAGTGATATGTGCTCGATCTCATAAACGGGCATTCATGTTGTTGAGAGGTTTTGACGCTGACCAGAGTCCGTGTAAACGCTGAATCCGATGAAGAGTCTGGCGGAACGGTGCAATGAAGGTCTACGACCGCTTCCTCGCGCGAGCGCCATCTGTCCGTCGTGGCGATGTAGACTTTGGTATGTTGAGAAACAAAAGTTTCTCTATGAACAGCTCTGGTCATATGATGTGCTGCTGCGCATGCTGCTCTGAAGCGAAATGTGGTCGCCTACATGCACCGGCGTCGAGTCGTCCACGTTTCATGCCGACACCCTCCAGAAGAAGCGATCCAGCGTTGCTATTCTTTAAAAGCAAGTTGCCCACAGTGGTGTGTTCAGCGCAGTTGCGGGCAAGCACTAAGCGCATGGCTTCTAGAGGAGCAGACGAGCGAGTCAGAATGTCCCAGGAAGAAGCTCGACTTTGCTTGCTGGAAACAAAAGTATCTGTGGAGGGGTTATAGTTGCGGCTTCGATAAACAGCAGTGTTTACGACTTTGGGAGCGTGTTGATGGACTCAAGGGTCTTGTATTTCGAAAAGATTGCATGAATCAACGCGAGCACCAGTTTATGTATCCATACAAGCAACTATATCCGCATAGGTAAATGCATCAACGAAAGCATTTAGATATGGAAGCATTTAGATATCCATCTATGCATGTAGCTCATTGTTCGCTACATGTGGCACATTGGCGGGTGTCTGCGTATTCCTTTTATAAAAAGTGCACGAAAGAAACGTTCCTTCGCTGCAACCGGCAACAGGCGTTTTGGCGAGTTTTCATCCTCGCAGCTGGCTTGTAATGCGCCCGCTCTCGGGGGTGCATACGTGCAGTGCATTCCAAACCTGCTTTCGGGACGTTCATTCGCTTCTTCTGTGCATTCGTGTATCAACTAGAGAGCTCTTCATCAGCTGCCAGATCCAAGACTGCCGGTTCGTCATAGCTCCTTGTCGTGGAGGCTCCCGCGCTGTGTAGGATGCGCTTCTCTAAGAATCATGTGGCTCTCTCTACGTTCCTCCGCCGCACACCAGAGAGCGCAACCCTGGTCGCGCAGCACAACTGCTTCTGAAGTAGCTACGAATAGCAGGTCTTTACTCGGCTGTGAAAACTTGTCCGCTTTTTGAGCAGCGTCGTTTCGGGGCGGGAGAAAAACCCACTGCGCCATGCTGAACGATCGCAAAGCAGGCGGGTATGCACTTGGCTTACGTCATGCGCTTTGTCGCTGGAACGCATGGAATACGCCAAATGCTTCTCGATTTGGTCTCGAACGTAAATGTCCTCGTTACGAAGATGTCGACGGTCGCGATGCTCGTGGGGGACCCCTGCGGCGACTGCGATGACGCGGCTTGGGCGAATGGTTTCCGCTTTCGCTGGACTGCTGCTCAGCAGCGGCATTCAAGGTGTTAGGAACCGCGTGCGAGGTTTCTGTAGCGGGCCCTGTTGTCGGTAGCGTTTCTGCTGTAGCATGCACCGTAGCTGTCGCTCCTAGTTTGTCCATTCCAGCAGTAGGTGTGCCTTCCGTGATCCGCGAACGACGCCGAGGCCAGAGCTGGGCGAGCTGGAGCACAGAGGACAGGACGCCAGCAGCCCCTACAAGTGTCTGAGAATGCTGTCCTGGTTCGGCCATATTCAAGCCTACAAGGATGTCACATCCGTAACGCACAGCTCTGGCGAGCACGCCAGTCTCAAAGCTTCCGGGAGGTGGTCGCTCAGGCTCCAACGCAGTTGCTGCCAGTGCTGAGATCGAGTCCTTGGCACCCTTTTCATCAGAGCGTCGTTTCCGATTAAGAATAGACCAGAGCTGATAAACATAGAGCGCAAATGAGGCAAGGCTGGATAGGAGGAGGCTGTATCCCGCACAGCGACCCCAGAAGCGTGCGCGCTTTTGGCCAGGAGGTTCCAAAAACAGTCCCGCTCTGTATAACCAGACGAGATGATCAAAACCAAAGTAACAGAAAAGGCCCAAATCAGCCAGCAGCTGCAAAATTGGTGTTCCAAAGATCAGTTCAAGTGTGCCGCCCTTTGCGGTGCGTTGGTGGTTCCAGTACTTTGCAAGCACGTTGAGGCCGCGAGCCAAACGAAAGAGCTTCCGACCATCTGCGAGCACCAGTTCCAAAGTGAGCGCTTTTTGTGCAAGTAGTGGAACACGCTCCGGATCTTTTATAAGCAGTTCAGTATAGGGTCCGCGCACGAACTTTGCAGTAAATTGAACCAGGCGGTAGACTTTATCACGACCGTCGGTCGTTGCGAGCACCTCTCGCAAGCAACATACTTGGTGTTGCATGCCGAGAAAAAGTGGCTAGTGGCGGAATTGAAACACCTTTCAAGCGCACATAACGTTCCGAAAGAGAAGAGACTGAGCTCCGCGGGTCACCGCAAACATAGTCTGTGCAAGTGTCGACGTACGACCGTAACGGAGATTGTTTGCAAAGACGAGGCAGATTTTCTTCGGTAACCGGCTGCGCACTCGACTGCGTTGGAAGATGAAGACCAGGGTCTGTGCACCATAGCGGAGACGAATCTCTGTTTTGATTGCTAAACAGTACATACATAAGGTGCATGTCTTGGATTTAGGGAAATAGGGATCGTAAGCACGCGTAGAGACGAGCACTGGAGACGGTGTCGAGAAGTATGTTGGAAGCACCGACTCGTTGCAACGAGCGAGGTACCTCCAACCACGGCTCTTCAGGTTATTTTGCGCGTGGTGCAGCTGCTACCAACGAGATCCATGTACGAAAGGGACGTTAGTTTGTCGTTCATAGGTAGTATCGAGAAGAAGCGCCGGCAATCCGTCCACGCACTCGTGGGTGTAAGTTCGTGCTGCGCTCCCGACGTTGTATAGGGTCTGTCACGAACGCCGGCATTTTTCTAGAGGCTGCGCGGTGTACAGCGTCCAGTTCTTCGGCCGGTGTAAACGTGTGTGCGCTCAGAGAGACAGGCTTTATGGTGCCACAGGCAAGCCGGCCTCATCAGCAGCGGACAAGACGTTTGAAAAAACTCTCGATGCAGCTATCCAAAGAAGTACGCAGCGGAATGTTCTCAGTAATATCAGACTAGGAGAAACCATTATTGTCTATCGACTGCCGGGAAAAGTCTTTACCAGTGTTTCTTCAAGGCGCTCCAGCCCTGCTAGATTTCTGAACTGTATGATACGAGTGCCTTGGTCTTTTCGAGCGTCCGATGCCCTACCTCCTGTCTAGTGATTTTATCGCGCAAGTCTTCCGCGTTTCACCACAATACACACAAGAAACACAAAACGATCTCCTCGAAAGTTCGCTTGACACAAAGCTGTTGCACGCTCCGAACCAGGAGACGTTTCCGGACGCTGGTCGAGGCGTTCAAGTCTCGGTGCAGCACGTGCCTTCGCGCATGCTTACTAGTGTTTTCACGTTATCGCGAGTCACTTGCCTTCCATTGCCTCGCCATGTGATGCTCAGTCAGCATGAAGAATACCAGATCGTGCATGCGTCTATGTTTCATGCCCTGTTTCCCTGCAAGTTTCAGGATGCACCGGCGCTGTGTTCAAAAGGAGGTGAAAATGTCATGCAAAGCCGAGAGCGCAACTTCCGCCTGAGCATGCCATACGTCGACACCTGACGGAAGCTGCGAAACCCGGACTTGAACGCTCCCAGCAATATTCCATCGACTGCTGTCATTTGAGCTCGAGTGACAGGAGATACCGATATATTCAACGTCGGAGATAAGCGTTCAGAAACGGAAGAGGCTGCAGAAAGAGCTCGCAAAATCTGGTATTCATCACAATGGGAGCAGACCCAAACTTTAGAGTGCACGCTCGAGTCAGCATGCCCCTTCCATTTGACTCTGAAATGGGTATCAAGGACGAATCCTACGACTAGCACAGGTTTCCTGGGCGAACGCCGAAGATCAGGTCGCCGCTCCACGGCAGCGTTGCCATCCGCTAGACATGAGAGCTGACGAGCTCATGCTACGAACGCTTCGCCAGCTCTTGGCTATGGGATACACAACACCGAATTCGAACACGAGACTGATTCCAGGGCAAGGACATCGAATCTCTGCGAAGCGATCGTCAGAGGCTTCTGGAATCGCATCAGAAGAGCAACTGTTAGGCTCGTCATTACTGGCTCACGCTCTGCTGACGTCGGTTCGTAACATCTCTCTATGAGCGTGCGGAGCACGCTGCGACGAGGCATGTCCTAATATGCTCATTCCAGGCGGCAGGCACTGTGTTAGGCCTCGCGGTAGCACCGGGACGATGGCGCGCTTCCACCAGGTTCGCCTGCTTGCCATCGAACTCCTCAGTGCTCGCTGCGGTCATCTCGCCCGCCATGCAAGACACGGGAATAGTTCAGGTCTCCATGGGCATCGCACCTGGTAGCGGACGGACTTGTGGCAGTGGTCGCGGTGCCATGAATCCCACCAAGCGATCGTGAACGGTATACACGAGCCGCCGTCCCTTGCTAGCGTGGCGCTCTTCCGCAGCATACTTGCGCAGCCGATGCTTTGCCCGCTCAATGATGAGCGCTGTTGTTGGATCCAGATGTTCGTTGTGTATGAGGCTCGCCATGGTGCCTTTTGATCTTTCGGCCGACAAAGAGCTCTTGTCCCAGTCATTCTCAGCGATTCGTTGCTGCATGATGCGATAGAAAAGTTCCGCGTCATCGAAATGCTCCGGATCATACCTACCGGAATTTCCCGCCTGTGCGACTCCTCTGTTGACAACCGGCTCACTTCCTTTGCGTCGGGCCTGGAAAACGCGACGAATGCGTTCGCGGGAGTGCTCGTCCGACAGCAGGCGCTGCAGCTGGCTTTCAAGACCCTGTCCCAAGGTCGTCAGCGCCTCGTTTCGCCCAGTCGTCGTTGGTGTTTGTTCGGGTACCACTATTTCTTGATGTATGCGCTCCAGTACGCTTTTACGCAGCCCAAGCAGCTTTTGGTGCCTCTGGGCCAGCGACGCCTCGAGCGCTTGGCTGCTCGCCGGTGCCTGTTGCGCCTGCTGGCCCGCCGCCTCGCGAAGCCACAACTCGAGCACTCTTCGCGCGGCAGTGGAAGACTGAACGCACAAATCCTGAGTTTCCGGACTGGATTCGCAGAAAGCTCTGTACAGTGGGGCATGCGGAAGCTTTGCTGCAGTCTGGAGTGGCTTGTGTAAGCGTGCGCGGGCCTCTAACAAAGCGTCAATCCGAGCACGCAGCTCTCGAGCTGTTGCCAACCAGGTCGTTGGATCGCTACTCTCTGTGGACGCTGTTTCCGAAGAACTTTCCGAACCATCCTCTGAGGAGCTGTCGCGGAGACTGTGCGGTCGTTTTCGCCGCATTTGTTCAAAGCAAAACTCGGTCAAGCTACAGCGAGTATCGAACGCTGTCAGTGCAGTGCAGTGCAGTGCAGCGCCGTTCGAAACGTTCGCCGACTGCGACTGCGACTGCGACTGCTCGAGGACGCGCTGGCCTGGGACGTGCACACAACGACCAGTAGCTCCGTTCCGAAGTATTGGCGGTGGGTACCAGATCTTGGAGATATGGTGTGCAGTAATGGTTGCTTTCCTGTATGATGCTGTCCAACGAGCGATTGGGGTTTTCTGCTCAGTATGACTGTTCTGTCCACCAAAAACTTGGCGAGGCGCGAGGCCGGCACGCGGCATCCAGTGCGGGGTTCTCAGCCGCTGCTGCTTGTACCGAAACGTATATGAACCGTAAGTATAATTGGCAACAGATATCGAGACAGTTGTGCAGCAGCGAAGCCAGCCGCGATACAGGTACTCCAAGCGCACGCCTTGCTCAGTTCTGAGGGCGACTCCGAGGCGAGGTTGTTTGCGCGATCGCGACGTTGACGACGCCCTAGGACGGCATCGTCGCCAGCGGGGGGACGCTCACGCACCGCAGAGCACCCGACCAGAGGCCAGTGACACTTCCAGGTGCTTGACACCCGAAATGAGGACCCAGCTTATGCTTCGTTCCTCGCTGCACGGTGCAGGTTCTCTGGCACATGGGATGGTTCTCAGTTTCTACACCGACGTCTGCATATTGCTTCCGTTTGACGGTGCAGAATCGATGGATCAAAGCAGGATACCCCGATGAGGCTACTTGTACCAGTCGTTGGGACAGGCACTTTGGTTTCTTCATGGGCGTTTCCATGCTCTCGCGCTCACAGTACAGTGCACCCGAATGGAAAAGCGACCTGGTCCATCTTGCGCTCCTACGGTAGTAGCGTTGACTACCCGCGCTAGAGGGAATCGCCAGTGCGTGTGCTGCTGCAGACTTGTTACAGAGGCGCGACGACTTTGCGATGACTCTCAGGGTGTCGGTTGGAGGAAATATTGTTCTTCCAGCGAGTCTATCAGGTACCAGTGCGAAGCATTTCGAGGAGTTGCCTCTGTCGTGGCACCGTGTGGGACGGAAATCGGAGCGCCCAACACAACGCTTTCCGTGAAGGTGCCGCAGCCGCCTTTTCACCTACTTTACGCTCCAATTTCCATCTCAGATGCCATGCCAGCAAGAGGCACGCATCAGCTATACCTGGAGGCTTCTATGCCGCATCGACTTAACGTGGACGCTTGGCCGATGTTGCGGCTCTGGGCAGTTTCGCCGCAGCCTTGCCCGAGAGCACGCATTCGCAGCTCGCCGTTGGGTGCGTGCCAGGCAATCAGTGCCCTATGGCCTGTTGCTGGGGTGCTGTCCAACATGTCACTGCGAGCGTGTCTGTTGGCGTCGATGCCGCTGCGCGATGCACGCATCGTGCACGACACGCATTCGCCGACACGGATGCATGAACAGTTTGCAATGGGTGCGATGTGTACTGTAGACCGTTTGCGCAAGCTGCTAGTCGCTGTGCCTAGTGCTCTTCACGGACGCTTAGAAACGCAGCGAATCATAGTTTTTCAAGAATAAAATTTATTCCACTCTCCCTATGGTGCACTGCAGGAGATCGACATCACGATGCAATGCATAGTATAGATCGTGGACGAATTGCCCGTACGAGATATATTCTTAACTGAACAGTGCACGGTGGAATGGATTTCTCCTTCAGGTCAGTCATAGCACCTTGCTCCAACGGTTGAGGAACACTGGAAGAACCAAGAATATGCGCTCCGCGCCAAAACCCGATATTCTCAAAGCGTGCTTGCGGTCAACGATAGAACAACATCCGTAGATAACCTTTTACGGAAACCAAAAGCGATGATAATAGACACCATGGGTGTGTCTGATACTCTATATCTTATTCGTGTGGTCCTGAAAAAACAGGGATACAATCGCAAAAACGTCCTAGTTCAAGCACGGCCATCTTCGACCGAAATCGCAACGTCAGCGTTTCTGGAACGTCGCAATCGGGATGAAGCATAGGGGCGTCGGGTTGTTTCCTTTTTCTTCGACGAGACTCTGCTCGGATAAAACCGTCGGAGCGTATATGGGTATGCGCGGAGAGGGAGCCCGATGTATGTACGACCGAAAGTCGAATGCGAGGCCCAAGCAGCAACAGCATTCACTTTGTCGAATTATTGATGACTTTTCACCGGACACCTGGCTACGTTCCTCCGCTGAACCACAAGACATTTCACCATTCCGATTGCGTCCGAGTTTTTGCCGATTCTGGCGGTTAGTGGAGCTCCTTTTCATTCCTCTGTACAGCCCGCGGTTGAAACCCATCGAAGCAGAGTTTTCTCTTGTGATACGCAATGATCGCTGCATTGGGCGAATCGCTTTAGCGTTCATCACACAGTGACGTACGGAGACACAATTCGTCTCCCATCCGCAAGTCCTACTTCCTCCAGGAACGTCCTCGCCTACCGGCACAATGGAGTGTATTCGATTTCGAAAATAAGTGGATGCGCTGGGGTGCACACATCAGAACGTCGAAATGGAGGCGAAAGTTCGAGGACTTCTTGAATTGATGAGTTCCACCACAGGTAACGGACACGTGGAGTGCGTGAGCCGAGACTTGCACGCCACGAATTATATGAGGCGATGTGTTGTGCTGATGACGAGACTTGAAGAGCTGACGCCATCCAGCTTTGTGGAGCAGCCTTTCAGGCAGGAATTGCGCCTGGATGAACTGAAGCCGATAGCAGGTGAGCGATCCAAAAAGGCTGGGTGGTGTCAGCACGAGGGTATCCATTTCATCCACATGACCGTAGAACATTTTGCGTTTGACTTACATACATAGGTTCTATTCTGGAGTGACAGAAAGAGCTTGTGGTTGGCGATAACTCTATCCCAGTTCGTGGCAGACGTTATCTTCGGGCACCCGTGCTTGGTACGCGTCTTGCGACGTTCTAGTTGATCTTGAAAGCGCTGCTTGCACTGAATGGAGTGCGCCCCTGCGGATGCAAACGTGTACCTGTGCATGCATCGACGTTCCTACAGTGCATGAATCGCTATTCAAACGTTCATACAGTGCACGCATCGCTATGCATACGTGTCCGTGGACGCATCGCTATGCATACGTGTCCGTGCACGCATCGCTGTTCGGCGCCCTGCGTGCTCGCCCGAAATCGTCACTGCGCTGCCTTGGCGCGCACGCGGGGTCCGGAAGCGGCAGTGCGCAGCGCACCGTTTTGGCTCCTGTTCGGGAGCGCGCTCTCGGCTACCAGTGCCGTTCTCTACCAAAAGTCATAGGGAAATAGGTGTGGTTGTTGATTTTGAAGAGGTTACCGAAGCAGTTGCAGTGAAAGAGCACGTTGATTGGATATAACTTGTAGCAACGGGAAGCGCGCCTATGCATGCAGTCAAGCGCTAGCGCCGCGGTGTGCGGTTCAGCAACCGTTGGGGATCCCAGTTCGCGGCGAATCAGTTTCATTCTTACACGAAGAGGATCCCTGGGACTTCAGGAACTCTGTACGGCGTGGGTAGGAACGGCACGCTCTATCCACGGAACGTGGATCTATCCTGACGGGAGCGGATCGAGCGTCACGGAGCGAGCCTCAGCGGACCGACGGAAAACCGGAGCGGTCAGCGAAAGTGCTGTTCACAGCAACGACTGGTTTGAAGAAGCCACCCAGGTCACCCATACAATCGTCACTGAGCTTCTACCCGCGCGCTTTGAGATAGCACACGGCGCTCGCTTATTGTGTGCGATAGCGACTGGCCACTGGATCCTGCGGGCATCATACCTGCGTGCATCCGCGAGTGCGGGCTGTTGGCTCGACAATGAGATCGACCATGAATGGGCAGCTTCACTAGAGTCGCTGAGCGATGCAGAACGCAGCGTCGCGTCTGCCGCACGATGGTGGCGTGAGTCATTACAGAGCGGTCGGTGCAAACGCCTGTTGCAAGATTTGCGGGTTTATTTGCTCTGCCCAGCTGTCAACGGAGCATCTAATGAATCGCGGGGGAGGACGTGTGCCTCATGGATGGTCGCTGTTGCTTCCAATGCGCGCGCCGTTGCTGCCATTGTTCGGGCTACCGGTGCCGAGCTCTGCGGCGTCGGGTCAACCTGCACAGCGTCTGATCACTCGATCGATGTCGTTGTCGAAGTGTACAGCGAGAATGGGCAAAACAGAATTCCACCAAATACCAGTTGCCTTGTGATGCAACAAGGCCGATGGCTTAGCGCTCTGGATATTGTAGTGGGCCTCATTGGCTGCGCTGACGAGCACCTTCGCTTTGCTCAATTGCGAACGACTCGAAACATCCCAGGTTCGGAGAGTCATCATGCTACGAATAGTTGCAGATTCGGCTCTTCTGGCGGTGAGAATTCCACGTGCGTATCCGCGCTGGCATGGACGGAGACGGCGACTTCCACGAAGAACGAGGCGGTTCCGTCCAGTGACCCGTTGCCGTCTGCGGGTCGCCTGCGACAAAGTCCGGGTGAGCGGCGGGAATCGTCGGAAGCTCCAGCACCGGCGACCGTGCTTGCGGCTCAACGCGCTGAATGCCTCCAGCAGCGACCAAGCGGAGCGTTATCCGGCACGCTATCTCCAGATGGGAGCGTGCTCGAGTCAGCTTGCCATGATGATGATGCACTGGGAGAGGTACGGCACGGGGTCGGTGCACAGAGGCTCCCTTCAAACTCATTACTTTCGCAAGACGAGACGCATGCTGTCACTCTGAAGCATCCCGACACAACTGGCAACACCGGAATTTTTACATCATATGGCTCGACGCCCGTTGCTTCCAGCAACAACAGCAGCAGCGGCAGCTCTACCCGATCCGCTCGAATCGTGGCGACAGAATTCGCCGCGGCTCACGCTCTAGGTGAGTCACAATCCCGAGGTAGCGGCGAGATTGCGCTGTTGCCTGCAGCAGATTCTGGGACTCTCACGGCACTCGAGGACGAGGCCCCCCTCGAGCAGCTGTCTGGCATTCGCCGGGACGGGATCACTCGGCAAGACCCAGACAACTCATGCAGCGCGTCGTTCACACGAGTCCTGGGTACGCTCAGCGAAGACAACCGCTCCTGCGCGCCGCTGAGCGACCACTCTCCGAGCGGGTCTATTGAGAACGCTTGCTGGCCACCGTACCGTCAGACTCCAGATGATGCAGCTGCAGACGGGTCGGCAAGTCCCTTTGATGAGTTCGATCTCAAAGGCCTTTGGCAAGCGCGCGAACGAGCCACGGCTGCTTTGCCGGCGCACGGTACGCGGACGCTGTCGCCACGTAAGCGCCAACGTATTCATCAATCGATAGAAACGCACGACGGCACTTCACGCTGCACCACCAGAAGGGTTTTATTCGGCTCGATAGCGTCCCCGACGACGCCAGAGGGAGTGGCATCTCATTCAGTCGAAGCGCAGACAGCGGGAGCGTCTTCGCACCGGGCGCTTCCAGAGTCTCGAGCGCGCGTCGAAACTCGAGTGGAATCGCCCGAACGAATTCCTGTGGACAGCAAAGCGTCTCCGCGATCCTCGCTAGACTGTGATGATGTCTCCACAAGTTCCAGTCCGATGATGGCAAGTGTCTGCGGCAAGCGCATCAAGCATGAGCCATGTTCATGGCCAGAAACGCGCTCCCCTGGGACCACTCCAAAGACGGATACTCGCGTAACTGACGCTTCCACCGCAACGAAATTGGAGACGGGTTCGATTTCCTCACCGGATGCCAAGTTCGGAACGTATGGCTCAGCAGCGTGGGATGCGGTGCAACCGCTGCCCCGAACACACCTGGAGAAGAGAGTCTCGCCAGGGCCGCCACGGCGCCAAGCGCCCGCCCTGAGCCCGAAGTTCCACGTTGCAGCCTCTGATGCTCCAAGTGTCCTGAATCTTTCCCATTTGCTAGACCTGATCCAGGAATTCGAGAGCGCCGTTCAGCGTGATACGAACGAATGGCGACGTGCAGTTCTGACGCTTGGGTATTCACGAGCGACAAAAGCTCCGCTGTTTCTCCGGGTGGCGGCGCGGAACTTGCGCCGTCTTCGCTTGTTGATGGAGTCGGGTTGTGTGCGGGTGCCCATGTCGTACGGCAGACGACTGTGGTATGACAGCGGCGCTACAGACGCGCATCGACTGCAGGCAGCATCGTGGCTCTCGTTTGATGATGCAGCATGGTGCTTGCGTCGCTCGTCGCTGTTGCCGCCCAGGGATATGGGGCAATTCCGGGAGCGTCTCGTGCAGAGTGCCCGCATCCGGGCTCGCGGGCGCAGCGAGCTTCACCGCCTTGAACCTGTTCAGGCGATTGTCGGACTCGCTCGCGTTCCGCATCGACAACTATTGCGTCTGGCTCCGGATGCGCAACGACGCGTGCACACCCTGCGCCGCGTTGTGAGTCGCCAGTGGACTCGTGAGGCCGTTGCCTCCTGGTCAGAAGCGGCCCTCAAAGCGTGGCGAGATCGCCACGAGAACGCAAATGCCTACTACTACCGGCATACCGATCCTGGTGAATTTGAGGGCGAGGAGACGCAGTCGCTCCACACGTGGACACCTGCGGAACGGCGCCTATTTTTCGCTGAACTAGATCGCTGGCGTGCCAACCAATGGCGCCTAGGCACCTGCTGGGGCATTTTCAGCAAAGCGATTCCGTCGCGATGCGGCTACCAGTGTTCCAATTTTTACCGGGCTTGTATCCGCAGCGGCGAGATCCACGATCCAACGTACGGCTTCAATGCCCGAGGAGAGCTGAAGCGACTTTATCCGGAGCGCGAGGACCCGAACACGCGCGCTCCGCCTGACGCGCTGAATTGTCTCAGCGAGGTCTGGCAGTGGCCCGAGATCCAGTCCATGGAGCGGCAAGTCGATACGTGGATTCGGGAACTGCATCCGAGCCTGGCTCTGAATGCAAATTGGTATCGACAGCAGCGCCCTGCAGGCGAACCGCAACGACGCAACGTGCGCGCTGCCTCTGGTGGACAGCGACAGGCGCGCAGTATTCGCCGCTCACTGCCAGCGACACACATCGACCTGCTTGGGTCGTACCCCGACGCATACATCACCACAACTGATGCAGCATACGAAGAAGCGGATGTGCGGCATCGACGCGAACGCAGACTCGCGTATCGTTCCGCCTCCGTCGCCTCGACAGGATGCTGTGCGGTCGCACCTGCACCTGATCAGCGACGCCTTGAGTCGCGCACTGGCAGCCGCCAAACTTTGCGTTCTCGATCGCAAGCGGAAACGCCCGAACTGGCCTTTGTTGAGGTCGACGGAGGCGCGCTGATGGAAGTGATGCAAGCGCCCGCCGCAGACCCAGTGGCTGTACCGCGGCGGCGCCGTCTTCGACGTCTCGCCTCACCAGAATCCGACCTTGTTGACCAGGATGCATTTGGAGTCGATGACGCGCGCTGTCCTACTGCGGCATCTCCAGAGAGCCATAATGCAACAGCGATGCGGTATCAGCAGCGCCCGAATCGTATCGTTCTTGAGGCAGAGCATGCTGGCACCTCGCTGGGTGCACCATCAGGCCAGAGAAGCGACCGCTGCAATGCAAACCTCGACAAGGTTGCCATTGGTGTCGTTCGCTCCATGCGCTCTATGACTGCCCGCAGGCAGCGACTAGAAAGCATTCTGGAACGGATTCGGGCAGGCAAGGCGTCCACGCGGGGACCAGCACCTGCGCCGGTGCATTCGCTGTTGCAGGCGTCCATGTCAGATGGCAAAGAAGCGTCCTTGTCGGGCAGCACTTCACCAGTGCATGAAGCTCCCGACTGGCGCGTACAGCGCCTGCGTCACCTGGTTGGGGCAGCTTATCAGCCTCAGCGCACCGCGCTACTCCCAGCGTTGGAGGCATCTTCTGGAGCGGTCGGCGGAACATCGCAGAGGTTACCGGCACCGTTGGCGACAGCAGAGGGGCATTCTGGCCGCAAACGCCGCCAACCACAACGACTACTCATTGCTGGACAGACGGCGGCGACGACGACGACGACAGGAGCAGCAGCAGCAGCAGCAGCGATGAACGCATCTGGTGCAATAGTGCCGCCGATGGAAACGGAGACCCGCTCTGCACAGAGGTCAGCAGTCGCACAGCATTGTTACACGGAACAGATTGTACAAGAGACAGGAAACGACTTGCCGGGTGATGAAGGCGACGCTGCGCATCAGCGTACAAGTCGATTCTGGGCGCACCAGCATCAGCAGCGTTCACCCGCGAGCATCGTACCTGCGTTTAGAGCCAGTAAGCAACAGACACGCCTCCCGGAATGGCGTCCGCAGACGCTTTCGGACCATTTGTTGCGACTTTGTCGATTGCTGGACTTGTCGTCGTCGTCGTCGTCGTTATCGAATGCGTGGTGCGATAATGCGCTCGGGCTTCCACCAGCCGGGGTGCCGCTCGAACGGGCGACACTCGCGCACCCCGAGTGCTTCGACGCTGGCAGATCACACCCTCTACCGCTGGTTGTCGCGGAACGTTCGCCTGTGACGGCAGCAGGGACGCGCTCGCAGGCTACAGATTCGTGGAATGCTGCTGACGCTTTTATTGACGGCTTGGACGGTGTGGATGCGTCGTCGTCGTTGTTGCAGCAGGACAGCGCGCCGCCAGCAACCGCTACAGACGCAGCTGGACGCAGCCGGTATGCTGGCGATAACCCAGACTCTAGCTTCTACGCAGCCTGGAGTGGCTACTTGAATCAAATGTTGCAGAGAATCCTTCAACGGCGCTGCAGGGATACTCCTGCAGATCCGCATGCGGAAACGAATGTGAGCGGTGCGTGGAACGCGCACGACGAGCACGCTTCTGGAAACGGTGCGTCGCAAGCGTGGAGCTGTTCGCTTTCGACACGCGACACGAGCTGCCAGTTCACGCTCTGGCCGATGTTGCAAACGCTGTTGGAACGGCTGGCGAACGACGTGGTGCTCTTGTACACGGACGCGGACCCAGTGCTAGGACAGTGGCTGCGACAATCGGGTTCTCGCTCCGCCGATGGTCAAGAGGGAGCGGAGCCCGCTCTCCCGCACCTCATACAGCTGGTGATGCGATTGACGGCGCTGCATGCCGACACGCAAGTCGTTGTGGCGGCGCATTCGCTGGCGACGTGTGTGCACGAGGCGCTCGACGGCACCAGTGCCTCGTCGTCGGGAATATGTTGCGCGCGAGACGCCCTGTGGATAGCCGTCGCTGTTGGTCTTGAGCGAGCATCGGCAGCGCATGTTCGTCTCCCGACGTTACCGTTGACGATTCCGCAAACGATACCGGTAACCGCTGCAAACGCGGCGGAAAGCGTGAATGAGCAAGCAAATGCCCAGCAGCAGCTACGTTCGGCACTACGTCTTTTCTGCTGGCACCTGCTTTGTAGCGAAGCGCTTCATTGTGCGCCCGTGTTGCTGACAAGTCCGATGTGCTGGCGCCTTGGAGCATCGGCGCTGGCCGAAAGCCTCCAAGGATGGCGGACACTGCGTCAGGAATGCACGTCGTCGTCGTCGTCGTCGTCGGGGTCGTCGGGGTCAGCAACGTTGACGATGCCTGCGTTGGCGGCGCTTCTCGCACGCTGGCATGAGCGGGTGCTTGCGTGCTGCACCCGACACTGGCGCCAGGTTGTGAACGCGGCATGTACGCATCATACTGGCGGCTTCTCGTTGGACACCTGTGCTCCGCTGCTGGAGCAGGCGCTTCACCTCGGCGCTGAGGCCGCGACCTGGATCGCTTTTCCGCTAGCAACCACCACGAGCGCTGAAACAACACTAGGACATGCTGCTCAGCGTCGGCTTGGTCGTCATGATTGGCGTCTGCAGGCACAGGCGCTGGACGAATGGGCCACGGAGCTGATGCGACCGTTCAGTCCCGAAAGCGACGCGCTTGGCTGCACGGTGCTGCGTCCTGCTGCTGCTGCTGCTGCTGCCGCCGCCGCCGCCGCCGATTATGATGGTAATCATAACGACGTTCATGATGATCACGGTACACCCGCATCGCTCCAAAATATCTGCAATGTTGACTCGTCAACCGCTCTAGTCGCCCTGGCGGGCGTACCCAATGCATGGCATTCGAATACGCTGGGTGCGCCGTTTCCGCAGCCGTCCACATCAGTCGACGGATTCTATGTCCAGGGCGCTGCAGCGCTGAGCGCACCTGTCGCTCTTGGCGCGTTATTTGGCGTGCTACGCTCTGCTCTGGAGATGTTGGCCGTCTGGAGAACAAGCTGCTGGCAGCGTTTTATCACCAATGCATCGAGTCCGGTGGCAGCATGCAGCGTGGTGGTGGACGACGCGAACGCCACCCATGCTGGAGCGCGCTTGCTAGCCAGCACACTCGAACGACGCTGGCTGCAGTTGCTACGCGCGTCGTTGGCACGTCTCTGGCAGGTCAGCGGGCCCGCAGACGACACAGCAGGCGATGGTGTCTGCCACTGGATCGACCGTAGCTACGGCCCGTATGTGTTCTACCTGTACGGGACAGCGCTGCTGGTGCAGATGCTCCCTGATCCAGAACGGCAGGCACTCTACAGACAGGTGCGGCATCGCTGCCCTAACTGGATACTGCCGACGCTCCTGCGTCTACACGGGGCGTTTATGATATGGTGCTGCACTCGTGTGCGATTCCTCGAGACGTCGCAGCATGCGGCATCATCTGCAAACGAAACGGCGATGGCGTCTCCAGGCAGTGCAACGCCGCTGCTGCTGCTGCTGCTGCATGGACTTGTCCATGTGCATGCGACGGAATGGGTGACGCTTTCGCAGCAATTGCTGCGCTGGCTGGAGACGGCTGGTGCGGCACCAGCCGGATTGCTTCCGTCAGCGGGTATGGCGTATGCATCGGAACGCGCGCCCCTGCCGGCAGTCTTGGCGCAACGCGTCCTTGCGCAGCGACTCGAGACCAACCGCGTGATGCTTGGACAGATTCCAGCGCTCGATCATGTGACCGCATGGGTCGAGCGTTGCGTGGCAAGCAGCAGCAGCAGCACCAAGAACAACACCATCCCGAGTGTCGGCAAATGTGCGATTGGCGCGTCCACTTGGACGTGCTGGGAGACGCTGTGGCAAGCGCTGCCTTGGTACTGGACATGGCTGACGCGAGTCTTGGAAAACGCTGCGCTTGGGAGCAGCGGATCGACTGCGCCCAGCACGCGGTACGCGATCACGCCTGCACTAAGCATGGTCACCAGCGGTGTCGTTGTACGCGTCGCCCGTTTCATTCAAGTGGTACTGGCGAGTGCGCTGCTCGAGCTGACGCCCTGTGCAGAGAGCGCAGGCGCCCAGTCGGATGATGCGCGGGATCCACCGCGTGACCCAGACGCATGGATATGGGCACCAGAAATGACGGCAACGACAACGGTCGACTGGTGGGCAGCACACACCCAGCGCGCACTGCTGTTACACGCGATTGGCCCGTCGAGTGAGCGCCTCGCCGCGTTTCTCGAGCTGGTGCTTCCGCAAAACCAGTCTGGTGCAGCTGGTAACTCGACTGGTCTGCTCTGGTTTGTTCCAGCGTCACTGCAGGAGGCACACGCGCACCTCGTTGCCGATATGGTGCGTCTCTTGCATCAGGTCGAAGGCGCTGCGACGGTCCATCGTTTCTTGACGCGGCTGACGCCTCTCCTTGGAGGACGCTCTGAATACCTGGAAAGCTGGACGGGCATTCGGGCCTGTCAACGGCGTTGGTCGATCGGATTTCTCACTCGACTGGTGTTTTTGGCGAAACTGCAAGAGCCGGTACGCATACCTGGCAACGTGCACGCTCCCAGAGGCGTATCAGCGTCCGAAATCCACTGCTGCGGCAGCGACGAATGCAGCGAGACTGCTGACGCTTACGGAGCGCTGGGCGAGTCGTCGGCAAACGCTCTGTGTAGCGACCAGGAGGCAGCACTGCGACTGGCGGCCGCGTTGCAGCATCTTCTGACACAGACGCTGCTGCATGGACTGGTAGCCTCGCCGCTGCTTTGGGCCTCGGAACAGGCCGGCGCTCGTGAACGACCGGCCAGTCGCCTATGGTCGAGCATGGAGCCGCTTGTGCGCGCCCTTTGCCAGAGCGGCGATGTTGAAGACGAGGATGCAGGAGCAGCAGCAGCAGCAGCAGCAATGCCGTCGTGGCCGCTCTTTCTGGCGCGGTATGCAGCACGCTTCTGCAACGGGCTGGTGCGGCATCCAGCGACAAGCGTAGCAACATCGACAACAATAGCGGCTGCAGCACCGCTGACGCATGTGCGGCACCTCTGGCTACCGTTGCTGGCGCGTTTGCGGCAGCTGGTGCCTACAGCTTCGGCTGCGACGGTTAACAGCGAAACAAGCTGGCGCCGGCACCAGGTGTCGACGCTGCTGGCCAAGCTGGTAGACGAGCTGGAGGCGCTGCTGACAAGTGCGCTCGCCTGGAATCATATGTGGTTGCAGGGGCGGCGTGCGGCAGTCACGGGTGATGAAACACCTGCTCTGTCGCGAGCTGCTCTGCAACTGTTCCAGTACCTCGTGGAGTTTGCTGGTATTCTTTTGGTGTTGTGTGCGCGCCTTTTGCGGGTACCAGGGCGCGCTCCGTTCTGGTCGCGAGTGATTCGTCTTGGTCGTCGAGCGCTGGAGGAGTACGCAAACATCGTTGCTGGTCAACGGCGGCAACTGCTACAGACAGAAACGTCCTATGCGCCTGGTAGGTCGCGTTCCCTGGAACACTTGCGTTGTGTCTGGATCGCTACGGTATTGCGAGGTCTCGCCCAGATGGATCTAGTGCCTAACGATAGCTACTATGCGAGTTTTCGGCGACACTTGATTGCGGCAAGCCTCGCCCAGGATGCCCTGGATGCGCTTGTACTGGGTCTATGGCCTGGTTTGTCACCGACTTTGTTGCAGCAGCCGGTCGGCGAGAGCACGGCTGCCAGGTCCGAACGACCAGCGGTTGGTGCTTGTGTTCGCGAGTCGGATGCCGCTGCTGAGGCGACTGCGTTGCTCGCCCTGCTCGATTGGTACTGTCGACCGGAGACGCTGTTCCCTGCAGGCACTGCTGCTCTGCAGCGACTGGAACGTTTTCAACAGGAGTGGCTAAGCGATCTGTGCAGCCGGTGCCTAGCCCAGGCGCAGTCCGAGCGTTGTGTGAACCTGTTGCAGCGCTGGCTCCAAGGTCGGCTTTTGACGTGTACCCGTCAGTCGTGCTTGTCGCATCTCAGCGGTGCTGTGTATTACGCAACGATGGCGAGAACGCTTGCCGTTGCCTGGTGGTCCGGTTGCATGCGCCACGTTGCAGTGCGTCTGAATAACGCAGGTTCACCATCGATGACGACGATGACGATGACGATGACGACGACGACGACGACGCCAGAACAGCAACAACAACAACAACAACAACACAGGGCGGCGTTGCGCCCTGCAGACCGAGTGGCGACGGAAGTGATCAGCGACCAGTGCTCGGGCCGACGATTTGCACAGCGTTTTCGCAACAGCGTCGACTTGGCTGCTGCTCTAATGGAGTGGCTCGCGGCAAGCACCCGAGTGGATGCCCCCGCTCAAGCGACATGCGAGGAGACGTTGGCATTGCTGCTGGAAGCGCTAGCTGCACATGTCAGTGCCGGTTCATGTCCACATTGCGGTGACGATCCAAGTCCGGCATCGATATCGTCTGACGAGCGCGTGCAGTTGCTACGTCGTCGACTGGCGGAACAGCGAGCACGCTCTGCCTGCGCAGCGGTACACGCGGTATGGACGAATCATCTGGAGCGACTCGCTCGCAAGGAAGCGATGGACGCCAAGTTGTTTACCCATCCTAGTTGTTGTCGAAACTGGCTGGTGATACAAGTCAATGACGTAGTGGAGAGAGCGGCTTGCTGGCGTCGGCGACCCGGTGATATCTGGCGGACCGCTGGACCTAGCGTCTTCGATGGAATGAAAGACGCTACGACGACGACGAGGACGCCACCGCCATGGTTGTGCTGGTCTGTACCTGAACGCTAACCGGATCAGAATGGATGTTGAGAACGGGAACGTTGGCTTCGATGCTCATTTCCTGTACTTGACGGAGACTCGCGGGGTTTTTCTCGCTGTCATGGTGGCACAAGGCGACGTGTACAGCGCGTCCAAGGTGATTCTTGTAAATAGACTGTGTGTTCTGGGATCAGTCGTGCAACGCTGCGTAGACGCCGGAACGCTAGTCCAGATTCAAGACTAGACTCGTGAAGCAGTAACGCCAAAGACGCGGGCATTGATCCTGAGCTCTGAGTCCGAGCTCTTTCCCGGTTTTGTGTTACCAAAGCGAGAATAGATTAGGGGGAACTGGTGTTTGTTTGAGTAGATGTACTGGAATTCTCTTCTCGCATGCAATAGATCGTGTTGCTAGATAGTTGCTCCTTATCAAAGAATGCTGGAAACGGATCCAAGTACTGAATAAAGTGTACTAGTCAAGGTGGACTTGCCAGTAACAGATCCTCTCTAACCCCAA
>Ga0080006_1153809_pt1 | contig 55238 bp, 52 predicted proteins | sample RS3BMetagenome_FD_69209 | JGI IMG/M metagenome (GOLD analysis project Ga0080006, IMG submission 69209) | Ferric oxide microbial mat and aquatic microbial communities from Rainbow Spring, Yellowstone National Park, USA - RS3B (SPADES... ...
CGCGCTGAAGCGCGGAATCCCTCGCATCAGTCTTCGTGTTTTTCGGTGGCATTCCGGTGAGCGGACAGCGCCTACATCAGGCGCGCTCCACACGGACTCGGTTACTCTTCTGGGTTTCGACTCTCGTTAGAAACGCTTTGGAGCTTGCCTCGAGTGTGCTGCAATCATTAGCATCGCTACTCGACGCGCCACTGTATTCGGGATCAGCTGGGCAACGTCGTTCGACGTGTTGCCAGTTTACTGCATCGCTGTTGGAGGCGTTATTCGGTCAGCATTGACCGAGGCGCTCGAGTATCGTTTCAATTCAGTCCACGCCTGTGTCGGGATAAAAAGGAACGCTTCCTCGAACATGAGCAGGCGCTCTGAATATTGCGTCGTTTTCTAATGTCATCAATACCTGGCTCTGAGTTTTTTGACTGCGACTGCATCCTTTTCATCAACCGCGGTTGCCAGCAAGCGAGCGATACTACTGGCACTGTTATAGACGCGATTCACTGCTTCCGGTTTTTCCCAACACATGCCATGCACAGAAAGATGATTCGATACGTGTGCTGCCTTTTATATCTATTTTGTTGTGCGTTTACACCCTCAGTGCCGCCTTCGCAGCGGTGACACATGACTATGGGAATGCGTCCCTTGTGTCCATCATACTATCTCCTTCGAGAACTGAACTGCGGCGCGTGAAGGCATGCTGTATTGTTCAGCACATGCTCGTGACGGCTATCGAAATCGCTCCTGAGCGCTGTCCACGGTTTGCGCACCCTGTGCCGTACGCCATGATCACGACTTGCTCTGAGCGATGCGTCGTCAACGAGTCTGGCCACTGCATCAACAAGCGCACTGTATTGCATTGGATAGAGCGTTTAGGGTATGCGACGTGCTCCACGATGAAATACGTACCGAAAGGAACAACCAGGCCGGAGCGACTCGAGAATTTTCGATCCATAGGCATGAGACTGGGAACCTCTCATCCACGGACGACGTCAACTAGAATGCCTCGTCGATTCAAAAAGTTCGATTTCCTGTGCCAACGAATTGCCTCGAAGCACAACATCGAAAATCTGAAAAATGCTGCATTCCAATACGCTGCACGCCAGAAGAGGTGAACGCGTACGGGAGGCTTGTATGGATGCGCTTCTACACAGTATCGGATTTTTTCCAACGCTTGTTCCAGGGGGGTGCGAATCCTCTTGACGCTGGTGACGACACGAATTCCAGTGCAAGAACATCGAAACAGCCACTCCCAAGAGACAACCGAGCATCCCAAAACGATCGTTGAGTCCATAGGCCGGTAGTGCTGCACGTCGAATGTCGAGGCTGTCCATCTAAAACACAACTGTAAACTTATGAACAAGATAGCACAGACCGCGTCATTCAGTGTCGCACTCGAATCCGACGTGTACGCAATGGAGCAACGGACGCCATGCTACCGGTCGAGTCGATATCGAGACTCCGGACGTCCACGATGCACATCATTCCAGAGGTGTTGCTCGTGGATCTCCAGTTTCATCAAGCTCCTCGGCACTGGTCCCAGGAACCCAGCGCGGAAACACTCGCTTGTACAAGCTCATGCAAACCGTATCACTGTGCAGGATCATTCCGTCAAACGAGGCTTTCAGCGCTCCATGCGTACCGAGCGATTCCTCGATGCGTCCCAGACGACCGTGTTTTGTCCACAACGGTACGTGCCGGTAGTATTTCACATCTTCGGGATTAAAGAACATGTAGCGCACTGTTGCACGATTCTTGTGGGCGCGGTACGGTACACCTGTGAGCACGATCCGTTTCAGCACAATCCGTTCGGGATTCGCACCCAGCACAGAGCCCCGAGCAACCAAGGCCGGCAGAACTGGAGTAGTGGCGGCAGTGCCTGCTGGACCAGTGCCGTGTGATGGGCGCGTCACCAGCACTGGTGCTGGCGGGAACGTCACCGGCGCGTAGAGCGAGGCTACGCTCCAGCGACCGGGCAATAGATAGCGTTCATAGCGATGCTTGTCGCATTTGGAATCAGCCTCGGAGAATATAGGACGAGCGAGAAGTCGGCGAAAGCCAATGTGGAAGCAAAGCAGCTGTCCAGCATGCACGAGTCCATTGTCTGGACAGGCCAACGCCGGGCTTTCGTTGTCTTCGGTGCTGGTCAAGTTGGTCATGACGTGATAGCGCTGTACCAGGCACTGCAGCACCGTGGGACGTTCTTCGTACGAAAGCAGGCACGACGCAACCAGAGGGCCCGGCCAGCTCTCTAAGCGGCGCGCCTTCGGCTCGGCAATAGCATCCAGTACGAACGCGACAAAGCAGTGTGATTGCACGACTCCGTGGCAGGTTGCGTCCCGCGCTCGCTGGAACGCCTCGCGCGTCGCTCGTTGGAAGTGCTCGAACTGCACAATGCGTGCATACGCTGGCGGTAGACCAACGCTCGGATCCCAGGGTGTTTTCCGAAACGAAGGCAACGGTCGATAGTTTGCGTACCGTTCCCGAACAGGGCAATCGGTGGGTGTATCGACCTCATCCGGAAAGAGGAGCTCGTCGCGTTCGACCTGCTGGATATCGATCGCATCGAGCGAAGGTGTCTCCTCTGAAGACGTTTCCGCCTTTTCGGATGCAAGAGGCTCACGAGTCGCGCGTTGCCTGGAATGCGGAGCACTCGACGCATCGCTTGCAGTCCCTATGTCTGAAGCGTCATCGGATACCGAGTCGTCGTCGTCGTCGTCGTCATCGCTCGCAAGAGATGCGCTCCTGCTACCTGAGCCCATGCACGAATCCTCTGCTGCTTCCATTGGGGGTTTATCGTGCACCACAGCGACATTCGTTGTTGACGGTTCCAGAGGTACACCAGCCGCCGGTACACGGCCGTTCTGAGAAGGCATCTGGGAACGCTCGCTGGTTTCGAGCCATGCCGACTCGCTCCTAAACGTTCCGGTTATCGTTTCTACACGATTTTGGATATGAATGGCGCATCTTACCCGTGGGCGTTCGGTCTGCGACACGCTCCCTTGCCGGCACTGCATACCGGATAGAACGGCCGCCTCCATGGGGGATGACGATCCAAATGCCGGGCGCTCTGGAGCGTCATCTCCAAACGCAGGGAGTCCAGCAGCATCGGTTCCATCGGGAATGCGGACTACAGGGTCCAAGCCTCCATTCCCAGCTGTTGGAAACGCAAATTCCGCACCATCAGATATGTCCATGGACGCGGGGTGATCAGTATACCCCCTGGGTGCCATGTGTCGCGCATATGGCGCCTCGGCCCGCTCTAGACCCGCTACCACAAACGTGCCTACCCCAGTGATATGCAGTTGTTGGTGGACGCTGGCAGCGGCACCCCGCAGCCATCCATAGAGCCGCACTCGACGACACGGTGCAGTCGGTGCCCGCTCACTGACGACACGTTCCACTAGGAGATACGAACGACTCGCTCGCCAGCGAATGGCTCGACGTTTGCCATATTCGAGCTGTCGTCGCGAATGCTCGACCTCGTCTGGATGACTTAGTACTCGAATGCGCACAGGTTCCTCTTTGGCATCCAGAATCGACAGAGCGGCGAGACGTTGGTGACACTCGGCTAACCAGGTGGAGCTATCGGCAGCATGGGCAGAGCTCGCGTGCGCTCGGCCCCTGAATGGATGCTCGGAAACACCGGGGTGCTCTGCATCACATCGGTCGGCGTCCATCAGAGACTCGAGGGTGTTGGTGGCTCGTGGAAGCGCCACAGCGACGAAACTCAGGAGGCCTTGCGCTTGGATCGCCGCCAACCAGGAGTCGGCGACATCTTGCAGTCCCTCACCCTCGCCGTACACCAAGAGACCCAGATCAGCAACCTTGGCGGCGTCAAGCACCGCTTCAAGAGGAGCTTCAGCATCAAGGCATATCCACTGATGTACTAGACTGACTTGACGGGCGCGTCTGCGGGCCACCGTGTACCGCAGTCGATACCAGGGCGCAGTAGCGGGTTCGCCGCACTCCGTTGCCGTTGCCAGTGCCGTTGACTCCAATTGTTCGCCGGTCCGGCCACAGATTTCGGTATATCCCCATTGCTTAAAGCAGTACGTCAGTGCCGGTGCGAGGCGTTGTGAAGAAGTGAGGCCCAAGACCACGATCAAAGTGGGGCTCGCGCCACTCGCCTCAGGACTTGTTGATACAGGTCGCTTGTTCGCACACCGCTGTTTCCGTGCCAGGACCCTTTGGTGGACAACTGATCGCTGTCGTTTCCTCCCGGCCATGAACTTAGTAAACTGCTATGATGCAGGCACTCAAAGCGTTCTAGGAACAAAGCGGTTGCGACAAACGTCTGAGCACGAGAGTCGACGTCCGCGTCGCAGTACGCGCCGCAGACTGCTCCGCAGCGGCGTCATCCTCTGACTGCTTTTGCTACGCTGTTGACTGGAGTGCTGCTCGCGCTCGGTGTGAAGCACCTGAACGGACGGACAGACAGACAGATAGATAGATAGATAGATAGAGAGGCAGACAGAGGTTTGGTGTTCGCTTTCGTCGCAGAACAAGGGGTTACTGGAGAAGCTGGTGGATGCAGAAGGAGTAGCGCACACGCCTGAGCAGCGACTGGTGTAGAGAGCGTCCACGGTACGATCGCGCTAGTGCAAGCGAGTTGCAGAGCGACAGAACAGTAGAGAAGCAGTGCACGGGGTTTCGTTCCACACTTGTGTGAGTCACTGCTGAGATCGCGTTTCAGTTATATATAAGTCGTTGTAGGAACATCACCGGAAGTTTCAACGGTCTCCGAGCGGACTGCAGACGTTTCGCCGTACACACGGCAGCGGCTGAGCGCTGTTCCCGAGCAGTGCGCGCTCGAGGTGCTCTCCTTGTGCTCGCGAAGGACGCTGATCTACTTCAGCTGCCACTGGGAACACTCGGAAGGTCGTTCGGTACTCGAGGCGGGCAACGTTGTGACTCGTGAGCATCGAACGGAGTCTGGTCGGCGTCGTTGCAGCGAGCCTTCAGCACACGACTCTTGTACGTAGGTAGCGGACGGGAGTTTCTCGGGGTGCGTTTATCCTCTCGGACACGCTGCCAACTGGCCTCCCAAGACTCATCTTTGGTTTGTTGGCGCTTCCGGGACCTAGCAGCAATTAGGAACGGCTTGTTCTTTGCTGCTGTCGCCGTTGTCGTTGCGCTCCTGGGGAAGACGCCGCTGAACGGTGTACTGTGCCGGCCCGCAAGACAACTTGCTGCTGCGTGAACACAATCCTTCTATAATAAATTATGAACGGAACGGAACTACGAGAGACACTGGAGGATCTGATCAAAGAGGTGGTGCAAGCATCGCGGGAAGCGTTGGATACCCAGGGAGAGCTGAATGAGCGCAATGAAGCAGCCTTGCGCACGCTAGAGGCGCAGTGGAGGCAGCGCCTCATCGAAGAGCTGCACGAACAAGGCTCCTTACGAGTGGTACTCTGCAGGACGGATCTACTGGTACCGGGTTCTGGAGCAACTGGCACGACTACCACGAATAGAACGGATCCGCTTCGTTACGTGTATGAAACTTTACGTCAAAGGGATCCCCGTGAGCGTCGACGGAGCTTACCGCCCGAACGTTCATCCCAGTCTTCAGAACTTGAGGATACCGGCACAGACTCAGGGGAAGCGCTTTCCTCTGGTGACGATGATGACGAGATATCCCAGGTTGCCGGCCAGCCAGAACCGGAAACTGCGAATTACGTGCTTTCTCAGTACGAACGGGTTTTGGCACCTTCTACGAACAAGCAACGAATCTGGCGAGTCTTCCTTCGTGACGCTATGGTACACATCAATGGCCAAGACCTTCTACTGAACCAACTTCAGTGTCAGTTCGACTGGTAGCGGTTTCGACGGCTGGAAACGCACCTCTCATGCATTCATGGAGATGCTGCTGGTGACACGTGTATCGCCTCTTGAACGTGGGTGCTTCAGGCACTCATTTGAACTCTAGAACATCGACACGAAGAGTGATCCTGGTAGCAGAAGTCGTATTCATGCACGCAGGAATGAGCGAACGGGTCTCAGGGGTGGATCAGCGTGTTCGACGCACCAGCGCGTCCTCGCGGCTGCAAATGACGTCCCCAAAATGAATTGGATCATGAGCAACCTCGTATTCATGGACGCTGGAACACGAGGAATGCGTCGACGAGTGCATCAGTGTGGATGGCGTACCGCTGACTTGGCCCCGCTGGAAACTCCTCTAGAGCTGCCGCTTGAGGCAATCAGGTATCCGCGCGGAACGTCTTGAACGCGCAGTGCATACCACTTTGAGTTTCAACACCGAGTGTGCGGGTAGGCTCATGATCGCTTGTAGCATTTTGCTTAGAAAATATTCGGACTTGACCAAGTATTGTTTTTTCTTGCGTCATATTCGAGACTCCTGGCCCAGAGTTTTGAGGTAAGTGGTGTCGCAAACGCGTGCACGACGCGGGGTATGTGCGACGTGCCTGGCCTCGGCGGCCTTGTTTGGCAATCAGACCCGCTCGCGACTACGCCCTTTGCATACCGTCGTCTGGAGTTCTGAAATATGACCTAGAAGCTCCGCATCTCGTTGAGATAATCGTAAAACGGAAAATGATCGCGAGGTGCCCATGTCGCTCTGCACGCCAGTGTGCATGCTTTATACCCGTATGCGAAACTAACGCAGCAGGGTCCGCGTACTCGGGCGTACAACGTAGATCTTTGGTCTGTGGGTTCTGTCGTCAGTGCCAGCCTTTGCGGGATTTCTGGACTGCAGTTCCTCTTCCTATCTGTTATCTTCGGCCGGAGGTAAGCCGGTTTCTGCTTTCCCTGCCAGCTCGATTGTCAGCAGTTGAGGGATGTCGATGGCAGCGTTCACGTCCCGATGTCACCGCTTTCTGCCCTGAGCGACGTATCCCATACGTAGGCAAAAGGTGCGAGCGATGATTTGCTTGATGAGTTTCGATACGTATAGTCCATGTTCGCGCTTCGCAGCGGAGACCCATTATTGTATGTAGGTACTCCATTGTGTACACGAGCGCGACTCTGCAAAGAGCCGCCTTATGGCCTCGTAACGCTTGATCCATTGATCGGTACAAGTTATCAATGGGTACTGAGTGCTCCGCATGGTGCCTTGCTCCGTTTCCGTGCACAGTACCGTGCTCAAAAATCATGGGTTTCATTCGGACAATCCCCTGGGCGAGTGCGCTGTCCGCTGTATACCAAAGCGCACACTATTCAATTCGATAACTCGTTACCAGCTTCCGAGCACGCTCGTCGTATGCTGTGTACGCTCCCCGCGAAACGTGTCCACGCGCATCAAGGGCATCAAGGCATGCCTCCAATTCGTGGGCAAAATGTGCACATGGCAGAGCGACGTGCGAGAATGCGTCCCAGACTTGTGAGACTCTTTTCGGTTTCGTTCGCACGCTCGTCGTTCTGTTCTTTTTATGTGCCTCCATCCGGTGAAACCAAGATGAGAGACGCGCGAGTACCACATAACGACAGTGGGTGCATTTTGGTGAATTTGACAATCATAGCTATGAAGCGTCGCCGGTGTCAACAAGTCGTGTTCTTGTTGTTGGTGGCTTTTTTGTGTTTCAGGCTCCGCTTTGGGTCTAACGGAGGCGCAGGTGTAGAGATTCGCGCTACTGCGGCCTGCACCGATGCTCACCGCACTGGAGACCAACTTCTCGAGGCAAACGCATCTGCTTGGACATGGGAACTCCACGTATTTCCTTATCTGAGCTTGGGGAGCGTTTCCGCTCCGAGACGGATCGTAAAGTGTCCGCGACACTCGCGTTGACGACCATGCATACTGGTATACACAGCACCGGTCTCGATAGCGGGCAGCAGGCCTCGTTGCCGACGTGCGAGCATCTCGCTGGTCCACATTTCCTCGCCTTTCGCATCTTTCTCTGTGCTCCGCCGATCTCGTTTCACCAATGGTTCACGAATTGCTTCGAATTTTTGTACAAAAAATTTACAGTTCACTTTATGAACGTGATAGCGCTGCTCAGCTCCTATTTGCCCTCCTCGAGTTTCTTGGTCTCCATCAAACGATGTTGTACCGACTATGCACAAGCGATTCCCTCTACAACGAAACGAAAAATGCACGAATCGAGGTGCTGGTGCAAGCGACCTGGAGACGCATTCGGATCTGCATAAAAAGTCTATACTCATCAGGGGCGCTCTGAAAAAGCATACCAGACCCAGAAGCACAACGTCCTGCCTAGGTGGACTACACGCCAGCGGCAGCTGCATGTTCTCCTGAGTATCTTCGAGTCTGGGGAGTCTTCGATGACGTTTTCTCGTGTTCTCCATATGCGCCGAGTCGATGCTCTTCGGGATAGCGCCGGTTCTGAAGAGGTTCCTCATGCCGTCCCAGTCTAGTGACAGAATCGTCGCTCGTTTGCCAGCGCTGCATCGTATCCATCACTGGCCGATGGCAGTGAGCACCCAGGTTATTCAGGACCGCAGTGCGTACTTTTCGGTCTTCGTGCTTGTCTGGTGAAAGCAGACCCCAGAGAATTCGATGTGTCTCCTCGCTGTTCTTGCGTCGTGATGAAGGACGCTCCACAGTCATCGATCACTGCTGCCCAATGCCATATCGTCGATGGCAACAAATAGAGGAGCATGTGCCTCTCGAACGGAGTCGATTCTTTGACGTGACACGTTCATTGAGCTTTCGGTATGATCCTATGGACGAATCTTCACGAGATGACGTCATGTTTGCTCTCCGTGTCAGTCCCGAAGCGCGAAGAACTGCACCCATTCGTTGCCATGGAACAGAAAGATCGAAACCTTGAGGAATGCGTGATATGAGTGTGCTGGACGTAGGAAAAAAAGAGAAGCGCAGAGGGTTGTACGTATGCCTTGAAAAATAATACAATTCGTTATCTTACGAACACTTGTTTGACGGCGTACTGAATCACTTTGACAAAGGTGAGGTCACGAACTTCAGCGGTAAAGCATCGAGAGCGCCTCCCCGGAAACGCAACCGAGAATCCAGAAACTGCATGTGCGTCCATGAATCCTTTCTATTGCGGCACTTGGCATGCCGATACTGTACATCTAGACAAACCTCCGAAAACCTGCAAGTCACGAACAATTCGAGTGAATTTGTGTCCCAAGTAAATCGAACACCGGTGCAGCCTCGAGCGCGACACCTACGAAGCCTCCAGGGCTAGGGGTCCGGAAATCTGCACGGGCGTCTCCCTGCTCCTGGTCGTTGAACGGATACAGTGCCTATGGATCCAAATCATTTCAGCTGCTGGCATATAGGCACCATCCACACGACGAAAGAACGACCCTGGCGCCCGGCTTTGACTAGTTGTGCATCCTCGAGCGCATTTCGGGTTCCAGGCATCGCGTGATCGATCGGCTATCGCCTTCTATGCACAAAAGGGTGTCGTTCGAGAAACCGTCCAGGGCCCCGAGCGGCTGGGAATTCCCCGGTACAAGCGGCGACGACCACGGCTTCAACGCAATCCGGTGGTTGCGTCTTAGGCTGCTTTGATCTTTTAGGGTCAATACATGCATCCCGAAATCTGTACTGAGACAGCAGATGGAGAAGGATCCATAGAAGCAGCAGCGCACTGCTTGGAAACGGACGAACAACTAATGAACATACATACTGTGTGTGTGCGCGTTCGCGTGTGCATGTACACCTGCCGCAAACGCAGGCACCCCACACGAGCGACAAATGCGGTGTTGCGCAGTGCACTCCAAGTCTGCACTGAGCGCGACATCATAGGCGACCAGGATACGAACACACCCGGATGAAACTGCGAAAAGCAGCATACAGACAGGTCGGACGTACCGTGCTCGCGTTGAAACACGAGCCTAGTGCGAGAGCTGTGCACCGCATCACCAGGCACTGGAGATTAGAAGCGAGCCGTCTTGGGTCGATGGTTGCGCAAATCATCCGACGGGGTGCCGTCGATGTCCGTCTCGGACTTGGCACCGCGCGGGACTCGTTCCAGGGTAGCGACCAATGCCTGCGCGACTTTCTCTTGCCGTGCACGAACGTACTTATCGCTGACCTGCATCCGTTTGTAATAGCCATCGATTTCAACGGACTTGAGGCCTGCCGCAGAACAGATCGCTCGCTTCACTCGAGCTGCAAACTCGGCGGCCGATTCATTCGGTTGTTGTTTCATGGGCTCCAGGAAGTAGACGTCAGCAACTAACGCCCAACTCGTCCAGATACGAAAGAGATGCCAAAGAAATGACTCCTCCATGGAGTTCCAGAACGCGTCCGCGAAAAGCTTGTTGTACTTGATTGCAACCGGGTAAATGACGGCATCCTTCATCTCGAAGGCGCCCTTCTTAAACATTAAGCAGTATTCATTGTTCACACAGGTACCCTCGGGAAAAATGAGCAGTGGTGGAACATTCGGCTTCTGAAGGTGTTCTTCGATCCGTTTCCGTACAAGCTGTCGATCCTGGAGGTCGTCGCGCGAGAACCAGATGCATCCAAGACACTCGAGGACGTGCTTTTGGAGCAAGCCCACGATACCACCGTGTGCCTGGCCAACGGTCGCAAACGGACACAGTTGCTGGAGCACAATCAAATCGATCAGCGACGAGTGATTCGCAACGTAAATTGCATGCGGTCGCATTCGTGGACGAGTTCCATGATACGCGATAACGCCGCTCATAGACATGATCCAGCACGCTGAGTACAAGACAATAAGCTTTCTTTCCAGCTCGTGACGACGTTCTGGATTTCTTCGATAGAGCCATTTGGTTATGGAGAACGCGAGCGCGAAAAGCACGCTCCCACTCACGAGGCAGAGTACGCGCAAAGGCAGTAGGATGCCGTATCGGATAACGACACCGAATACCCATGGTAAGAAAAGGTACACGTTCCAGTTCCAAGCAGGGACAGGGGTCCGTTTGAAGCACCGCGAAAACTCATCTTCAACCACATCCTCCATAGCTTCCGTCGCGAATGTCAGCGGAGCAAAGAGAAGCGGTAACCCGCTGACAGGCATTGCCTCTGTCCCGAGCACCTCCATGAGCGCCCGCTCGAAGCGCTCTTGCACGCGTTCGCGATCAGAGGAGGCATCCAGGTCACCACGTACCATTCCAGCAAGGTCGGCCCAGGATTCGCTTGCTCTCTGGAGCGCCAGTTTCGTGCGAGTCTGTCCTCGGGTAAGCAGACCCTCGCGCGGACCCTGGCTCCTTGCCGACGGCGACGCCTGCGCAGCATTCATCAAGACCGTAGATAACTCCTGGGTCACGGCCAGCGGCGAAGCGCGCTCCACTTGTTTTCCTTGACCTCGCATTGTCTGGGTGATGTCGTAGGCGGCGGGCCGCTCTTGAGGCGCTTCGATCAGAGGGGTTGGAGGTCTCTCCCTACTCAGTGGTGGTGCCGTTGCCGGTGACGTGTTCCGATCTCCGTCATTGGACACCTTATCTTGCGCTTTCGCGAAAGAACCAGTTCTCTTTTCAGCGTCGAGATACTGGGCCGCACGCGCGTCCACCGGAACGGGCTCTTCCCCAGGGTTCTCGCCCAGAGGCGGCTGTGCTTTGGCGGTGGTCGCTGCCATGCCTCACCGACACCGTTCAGAACCAGGCGGAAGCTGCAGAACCTGGATTCGCCACCGAAAACCCGACGGACGAAAGACTTGAGTCACGTCGGACCCGTCTCTGGAATAGAGAAAAAAGGTTTTGGCCAGTTTATCGTGACGTTGTCGAGCAGGCGCGCGCTGCGCCTCAGGGCGTGTGCTCCAGAGGCAACGCCAGTGCCGATTGGTGCCGGCGCACCGTATACCGCGCTCAACTGAAGCGTGTTCCACACAAAGGTGTGTGGAAGTCGATGCTTTTTTCGTTGTATGTAGCAGACGCTATCGCAGGTCGTTCATTAGATGTAATAAAAAATCTAAGGGAATGGTATGGGGGTGCAATGCGGAAATCCCGGAAGGCTTTCATTGCCGGGTTGAACAAAACTGGAAATCCGTGCCGAGCATAGAGGAACGGGAAAGGACGATGCAGCAGAAGCAATCGCGCGAGGCCGGACGTTGAAAAGGATCTCGAAAGACGACAGTACGACGGGATGGTGGTGAAAGCTTCTTTTCTTGGCCATAGCAAGTATCCCTATAGGAAAAAGTTACGAGAGACGATCAGAAACCTTGTCGAGTCGTATTCAATGAGTATTATTGAGGCTTCTTCGGGACTGGTGCATATGGCGAAGGAGATGTACGACAATGTGACGGACATTCGAAGAGTCAAGATTCCGGACGAGTTTTTCGACGAGACCTTTATTCGTCACCTTGTGCTTGGTACAGGGGATGCGCGGGGTGAAAATGAGCGGGTGCACGTCCTCCACGAAAACTTTGCAGAATTCCGCTTCGAGGGTAATCGATACAGGGATGACGCGGATGCTTACATATACGGGGCGATGAAGTATCTCACGAATCTGAAGAACCATTTGACAATGAACGTCGAACGTTTCATGATACGCCCCGTGTTTGCACTTTACCCGGGCATCTCTCGCAAAGGAATATCGGCAATTATCAATGGCTTTACAAACAATCCCCAGCATGAAGATGAGGTTGAATTCGTCGACGAGAAGGCGTCACACAGGAGAAGGAATGAAGCTTCTGTAATCCGTGCGCCTACTAAAGAGCACCGCGCAGAATTGGGACTGGCGAATCCAGCAGAAAAGATATCAGAGTTGAAAACAGATACGGAAAGATACTAATATCTCATCCTGCGGTATTTCGTGCTTTTGGACCGCGAGCTCGAACGCAAGGCGGAGATGATGCTAAGTGAGGAAAAAATGAAGTGCGGGAGAGACGGAAGGCTTTCCGAATGGGGGAGCGCTCCAACATCGTTCCGTTGTGCAACATCAAGTCACATTTCGTGAGTATTGATTCCGGCGTCCTTTACGGCATCATGAAGGGGATCTGTCCGGAGTTCGATGTAAGGAAGACAGAGTTCTCCGGTGAAACCCAGGAGACGTACTGGAAGAATATCTTCGATATCAAACGTCTCAAAGTGAGCAAGAAAAACAAATTCACTGGGATGATAGAAACTGATGGACTAGCCATATGTGTACACTATAGGCGGTTCAAGACAGATCGGCATGTTCCGTCTTCGGCTTTGCCCGAGACGAAGCATGAAGATGAGAAGGAGGAGGATCCTGCGACGCAGAACGTGCAGAAGAACGACTTTTTCGTTGGCGCGGACCCCGGGAACACGAACATCGTAACCATCGCAGTACGCAGGCGTGCGGAAGATGGTACTGATGGTAACTTGCGTCGGAAAGAAATGCGTCTATTGACATTCTCTAGAGCGAGATACGATCGAGAATGGGGAATCATGAATGCGAGGAGGAAAATCGAGACTTGGAATGCAGGAGTGAAAGAGCACCTGGAAGCTATGAGTGAAGTGACGAGCCGCGAAGCAGACTTGAAAGCTTTTCGGGAGTCCATGGAAGTTCGCGTTGCTCATTGGGAGGCGCTGTGGGGGGCGGAGTATACAAAGCCCCGGTGGGCTCGTTTGCGAATGAATTTGTATTTTGGGAAACAGCGTGCATTCGCGAATTTTTTTCAATGAGTTGAGCGCCTTGAAGGAGGATGAAAGTCAGAGGCTCCTAGTAGCATACGGAGCAGGGCGATGGAAGACCCAAAAAGGGACTACGCCAGCTCCAACGACGAGAACATTCAAAGAGTGCGCAAGGCGCTTCGTTACGATACCTGTAGATGAGTTCCGAATGTCCTACACACACCATGAACTGGGATGTACACTTCAGAACGTCGAGATGGAAAAGTGCCAGCGGAGCCCTGAGGAGGATATAGCAAAATATGGACCGCTGGCGGAAGAGCAAATGGAAAGGAGAGCGAAAGCTCGAGGACTACTTGCATTAGTAAGTACAACCAACGATGGCAAGAAACGGATGGAGTTTGTGAATCGAGACTTGAACGCCGCGATCAATATACGGGGATGGGCGGTGATGGAGCATAAACCTCCAGACAGGACAAGAGTGAACTTTATCGGACAATCACTTCAAGTCGAACTATATGAGAAAAAGTTGAAACCAGTAGTCGTTGGCCGGTCCAAAAAAACTGGGAGGCGTCTGCACGTCACTTGGAGACTTCTTGTCTAGGGCAGGCTTCTCGCCACTATTGTACCACTGGCAGCAGCGTTTGTCTTTTGAAAGGCGTTTGTTGTTGGAGGTGGGCGTGAACGAAGGCCACTGTGAAAAGTCTGCGTCAAGTCGCTTTTTCTTTCGTACTCCCAGGCCTTCTGCAGCTGAGCAAACTACTGAACCGAGCGCTTAGGGCGACTCGGGTTTCTGTGAGAGGCAGCCCGCGGTTGGTATCATGGTGCGGCACACGCCTCGGCGAGGTTCGGGTGTGGGCACTGCAGCCCCAGCGGTTGCGTCCACATCCAGAGCAAAGCACGGACCTGTTGCTGCAACAGCGGTGCCACAGCAGGCATCCACACCCCCGTGCGATGTCTCTGGAGAGGACCATGCGTCCCAGCCAGGCGCCTCAGCGGAGACGCTTGAGGTGCCCAGCGACTTTGGGTGCGACGACTTGCGCCCTGCAGCGAGCGCAACCCGGGATTCGGGCAAGCACCTGGAGCCAGACGCCGAACGGTTTGGCTCTTTGGAACAGGTGCGTCAGGAAGCCGAAGCAGGAACGGAACTGACGCGCTCTGCACTGGGTCCTCGCCAAGTGCGGAAGCGAGTGGTGCAGCGTCGGTCCGCGACAGGCGCTGCAGAGCGAGCCCCAGTGAGTACGCACCCGCCGTCTGATGCGGCTCCAAGGAGCGGCACCTCTGTCGAAGGAACCAACACAGGACAGAGCGGGCAGGATGCTTGGCACCCAGCGGGTGCTTCTGGACCGGATGCCCCGGAAACCCCAGCTGCGTTCATCACCAGTGCTGCTGTTCCCGAAAGCACCGGTGCTGATCTTCGTTGGACGCCTGCTCCCTCATCGGAGCATCTCACCAGAGGCGCTGTCGTCATGCGTTCGCCACAGGTCGACGGACCGGCCACAGCCGTCATCAAGCGCTGTCCGAACTGCGGGGGTGATGATCTCGAGTTTGGTAGCAGTTCGGGCCAAACAGCGTGCATGCTCTGCGGACATGTCGTTGAGGAGAACACCGTAGTCAATGAGCTCCAGTTCGTAGAGGGTGCTGGCGGTCACAGTGCCGTCGTAGGTCAGTTCGTACGCACCGGCAGCAGCGGAGCAGCGTCGCTGGGCGCAGCCGCTGCAGCCACCGCAGCCGGTGCGTCGCTGCTCTATAACGCATCCACGGCCGGTGTGACGCGTCTCACCATAGGGCATCGGGAGTCGCGGGAACTCACGTACGCAGCCGGACGCCGGAGAATCGCCACCATCGCTTCGCAGTTACACCTGCCGCCGCGGTTTGTGGATGCAGCGCATCGTTTGTTCACGCTGGCTGTCCAGCACAATTTCGTGCAGGGCAGGCGTACCCAGACGGTGGCGGCTGCAGCGCTCTACATTGTCTGTCGACGGGAGAAGACGCCGCATCTGCTCATTGACTTTAGCGATACGCTGCGTATCAATGTGTACGTCCTGGGTCATACTTATCTGAAATTGTGCCGCGTTCTGCATTTGGCATTGCCGATCATTGATCCTTCGTTTTACATTCACCGGTTTGCAAGTCGGTTAGATCTGGGCGAGAAGCAGAATGCAGTAGCGCAAACCGCACTGCGTCTGATCAGTCGAATGAAGAGGGACTGGATCCATACTGGGCGGCGTCCGGCTGGTCTCTGTGGGGCAGCACTGCTCATTGCAGCTCGTATGCACGGCTTCCGTCGCTCGCAGCGTGAAATAGGTGCCGTCGTTCGTGTCGGTGATATGACCATTCGCCAGCGACTCTGTGAGATCGAAGAGACGCCCACTGGAACGCTCACTGGTCGAGAGCTTGCCGCCGAGTCGGGCCTGATCGAATCCGTTGCCGAGGAAGACACCACCGAGGCGCCTCTGGCGGCAACCGCGGATACCTCCGCAAACGCAGTGTCACCTGAGGCAGTTGACACACTCGACGGCTGCGACCCGCCAGCGTTCCGGCGCCGGCACGCGTTGTCTTCGTCGTCGTCATTGGAGTGGCTCGAGCAGCAACACCACGTCCTGGAACAGAGCAAGGCAGCTGAACAGGACATTGTCGCGGATACCTCGCTTACCGAGCAGGAGCGAGCTTTTCTGGAAGCCTCCGCCACTGCCGAGGGCGAGCGCGTACCCGTAACGGTACTGGTGGCACCGGCAACGTCCCACGGTGCAGTCTCGAACTACGTCGGCTCGGTGAGGCGCGAGGCCTCGGGACCCCTGGCCCCACTTGGCGCTGCAGCGGATGAGCGTGCCGCAAACCCGGTGACAACGGGCGTTATCGCTGGTACATCTGGTCTGTCGACGCGATCCGGCCCCGAGGGCGGAGCGAATTATCGCTGGCTAAGCGACCGAGTCGAAGAGCTCAGCGACCTCGACTCCGAGGAGGAGGCTATGTTCGTGTGCACGCCCGAGGAAACTGCCTTTCGGGAGAAAATATGGACGGCGATGAACCAGGAATGGATCGAGCGTGAGGCTGAAATCGCTCGTTGGGAACGCGACGATCCCGAGCGGTACCAGCGTCTCATGCGCAAACGAGAGTACATGCGTGGTTTCTACAAATCCAACGCCAGCAACAGCGCCGCTGCTGAAGCGCCCTGGAGTCACAGCGCCACAGCAACAGCAGCAGCAGCAGCAGCAGCAGTTGCAACAACAACGACAGCAGCAGCAGCAGCAGCAGCAGCAGCAGCGCCTGGTGGCGAGCGTCCCAGTACAGTTGCACCTGCCGCAGTCGAGGCGGTCGTGCGCTCCGTACGCGACGCTGTGCGCAGCGCAGTGACGCACTCGAAGCGTACGAGCAAGAAAATCAACTATGATGCCCTAGAACAGTACGACCTTGGCGGCCGTGGCGACTCGATTCCAACAAACGATGCCGAAACAGTCGCAGTCGCAGATGCTGCCGGGCGTCCATCGCAGCCAGCACCGAGTCTGTTTGACTTTGGTGATCAACCTGCACCCGAGAGACGACCACCGGTTGCGCAGTCGTCGATACCAGCACCAACGCGCGTAGCGAAACGCGTTGTTCGGCAGCAGCAGCACCATCAACAACAACAACAACGCGCCGCCTCCGCTACCCCTCAACCGACGCACCAGACATGACGGAGCTAGGCGACGGAGCGTGCAGCAATCCAGGACGTTTCGTAATACATGGTGTTTAGGTACGGATCCGAGCGCATGACGGATACAAGGCTTACGCGTGTGCTGCTTCCGTTTCCCCGTATGCGCCTCGGATGACTTGCGCAATAGACGGGACATATCCAGCTGCTTGGTGTAAACTCTGCTCGATGCTGCGTAGCGCTTGTGGACGTGAACCAGGCAAAGGCACGTGCAGGTCGGAACCTACCAACACCATCATCCTTGGATGCGAGGCTGGTGTTCGTGACCCTGAAGGTGGCGCGCGGGCCGGCGGATCACGGATGTCGCGTGCCTTCCTCCAGCGCGCAGCGCGAGCGCAACGTATGACAGTAGCTAGCGGTGGTAGAGGCGAGTTGTTTCTGAACGCCTCGCGCGATACACGAGTCGAATGCGGGAGCGTTCAGTGATCCAGTGAGAAACTGCGGGAGAGCTCGCGAGAGCTTGCATCTGTCACCATGGAGATACGAGGCAAATCCGACGATGATTGCCTCGCGCGTGTCTTCTCCTGATGGCATCGAGGGCAGGCTTTCCATTCGGGCGGCAACCTTCGGACTTTTTCTGCGGTGACAATTTCTTCGACGCAAGCAGCTGCGTCTTCATCGCTTTCGTCGCCGGTGGTGTTCTCGGCATCGTCATGGTCATCATCATCGTCGTCGTCGTTATCATCGATCGCAGACGGTGTATACGACGACATGGCTCGTTGATTGGCCGTGTTCGACGTTAGTGTCGGTATATCGTCCATGGAATCGTCGAACGAGTGTCGTGCTTCATCTATCGTTCGAACCGATTCGATACTTGTCCGGTTCGTCTCGCCAAGCTGTGCGCTTTCCGAGCGCTCCATCCCTCGAGTTTTGCACATATCATTCTCACTACTTATGGTCGCCAGCACTGCCAGGAGCTGTTCTTTCGCGGGTCCGCGGATGACACCGTCACGTGGCCATTCTACATCGAATTCAATAAAAAGATCTCCATAGTCGAGCGATGTACTTGCATATCTTCGCCGTTTTGGCATGCCCTTGTGCGGGATCCGTTTCACCGTGCCGGGGCGTGTCACGCTGCCGTCACGACTCTGCACCATGATAGTGCGTCCGTCCAGAAGTTTCAGCGTAAACGAGAACCCGCACAACGCCTCTGCCAGTGTGAGCTTCTTGCGCATTCGCAAATCATCGCCTACACGGGTGAAGCGCGGATGCGGCTTCTCTCGCAGAACGAAGATGACAGCGCCGGCTTCCGCTCCTGGATACGCGGCGTTTCCGCATCCGGGGAATTCCACCCGATCGCCATCGCGCATGCCAGGTTCCACCCGGATCGTGAGCGCGCACTCCTCGCGGCAAGGTCGTCCGTCTAACCCAAAGCCCGATCTCTCAATCGCAACGCGTATCGCCCGACCCCGGTAAAAGTCTGCCAGATCAAAAGCGAGCTCGTGCACGATGTTGTGCACAGCTGTTGCGTTGCTCGTCGATTTCGTGGCCCGCTGGCCATCACCACGATCCGTGCCCTCGGTGCCAGTGCTCGCGCTCGAAGACAGGCTGTGCCCAGACCACAAGCTGAGCTTCTCAGGTTGCGAGGCAGAATCTGACACAGTATCACAGGGCATCTTGTGGAGGCACCGATCGAGACCTTGACGTTCCGCTATCGACGCGCTGCATCCGTTATCCCACCAGCCGTATGCGGGACCCCCAGCGCCAGTGAAACCGTACGGAGTCGTGGTCGCTGCATTAGCCGTCCCCTGATCAGTGCTAGCGTGATCGCCAGCGTTCGGTCCACTGCGATTCCGTGAGGCACGGAGCACCCGCTCCCGAAGCTGCCGAGTTTTCAAACTGCGACACCGAATGAAATCGCTCAGTTGCAGAATCATGTTCAAGAGACGCCGATCCCGCACGCAGCGGTAACCAAACGTATCGTAGACGCGACGGCGCTCGGGGTCACTGATCGTCTCAAAGGCAAGTTGAATCTCTTGCGTTCGATCCACATACGCCTTTCGAATGTTCTCCAAACGTTCCAAGCCCTGCTCCGTCGTCTCTCTGCTGCAGTGAGCATGTTCACTACATCGTCGGTACGCGTTCATTAAGGCCGTTATGCGATCTGGATGGTACTTGCAAATCTCTCGAAGATACGCGTTCCGAATCTGACGCAAATTATGTATATCCCGCGGTATCCCAAGGACCTGATACAACCGGTCACGCTCCTCGGTCAGCGGCGGGGGCATTTGCAGCTGCTCGATCGAGTTCAGCACGGACGTGAGCCGTTGGGGTGCCTCTAGGTTGGCACCTGAGTGCCCGTCCAGACAAGAAGCAGTTGCCTCCATCGATGCATGCTGCTCCGTTGAGGAATCGGAGTTTTGCGAGGACCGCAAACCGTTGGTCGCGCCATGCTCCAGCAAGTTACGCACACCAACGCCGAAAGGCGCCTGTGCCCTCGCCCCGTTCGTTGTGCCTTGCGGTGCTTGCTCGCCGCCGGTCGGCCCATACAAGGACCCAAGGTCCTGCTGCCCCAAGGCGATATCCGGGAACGCGTTCACACCGATGGCGGGACTCTCGGATATCGCGCGTACAGCAGACGCCACCGGTCTCCCGAGCGTCTTGAACTGGGGTGTCCCCGACGGACGCATAGCGCGACGGACCGCACGCGCAGGGCTCCCGTCATGACCGAGCCGTTCATCGCTCCCGGAGTTTATCATCCTGGTCTGTCCAGAAGCGTGAACAGAAGCCGCAGGTAACCTAGCGCTACCCGTCAAGTGGTGTGAAGCTCCGTCGCCCCCCAGCTCCATTCTGTTTCCCCCAAACCGTTCACCAGTGGGCAACATTCAAACGCCAGCTCTGCCCTAGCCGCAATACATTCAAACCCTCGTTAATCCAATCACAAAAGCAGAAGAACGATCCTCTAAACCGAGAAGCGCACACAAAACAAAAGCAAAGTACCTGCTCTAGACGACAGGGAAGCGCGCAGAGACGCACGCACCGACGTGTTCGTTATGCGTGCGTGCGTGCATGCATGCATGCATCTGCGCGTCCATGCGTGCAAATCGATCCGCGCCAGCCACGGAACTGGAGACGACGGCGTCTGGAAGGCATCCAAAGTGCGTCTCGATCGCGCGCGCGCGCACGCAGGCGTGGGCCCCCAGAGCGCGATGCGCGCGAGCAACAGCAGCAGCGGCGGCGAGCGCGCGCGCGACGCATCATCACGCCTTCGATCGCCGCCAGTGCACCGTGCAGGCAGGCGCTGAGATTGCGAGCGCGCTCCTACGACGCTCATGCGGATCGAAGCGGCACTGCTGCGTGAACGTGCGCTGGCGCGACGATTTGCAGCTGCGTGCCCCTGCGATCTCATCTGTCATCGAGAGGCGCATCACGCATCACTGCAGGGACACGTGTCGCGCTCCGAGTGTTTTATTGCAGGCAGTAGGCTGCGAGGCGTACCTCGATTCGGACGGGCAGCTCGGTGGATATCTGCAGCACCACGTGCGTTACTGCTTGGACTTGCTAGTATTTCTGGGTTGCTGGATAGTGCTCGTGCATGCCTATTTTCACGAGGCTGCTTCGGAAGCGCTCTCCACGCAATGTAGCCGCTGTTGGTAAGCGGTGTGGATAGCGAAATAGGTGCGGCTGCGCTGCTGTCTGCTGCTTGGTTGAGTTTCACGATGAGCAAGAAAAGATGATTTTTCACCTGTTGCTTTACTGATGCCTTGCTTGGTATTGGAATGCATCGCGCAAGCAAGGTCAAGTTGGGACATCCAGTACGACGCACTGCTGCATTGCTTGCGGCTTGCGCATGACGTATGGGTGCGCGCTGCCGCATGCCATGCTAGGCGCGATAGAGCACGCGGTCCACGACACCGGAGCTCGCGCAGTCACACCGGCACCGCTGCACTGCAAACAATGGAAGCGTTGCTTGCAACATGGAAGAAATCGGATACGTCTTCTAGAAGAGTGCATCGCCCAAAAGCGCTATGATAGAGGTGTCCTGCTCGGTCGCGCACAGGCACCAGTCGCTGCACCTAGCAGCCTCCAATGGCAAATCAAACCAACCTAAAGCATTTATTAGCCTCTTTGATCCAAGCGTTCGACATACGCCCCACAGAGTACTTGGATATAGCTGTTCAAGGTGGTGCGTCGACGAGGCTTGCCGCTCCTGTCGTCCAGTCCCGGACGACGTGATATCGAGACTGAGCACCAATGAGCCCGATTCGTGAGAACGCTGAACTTTTGGATTGAGTCCAGAATCACCCGGGCTACCGAAAGACTTTCCAATGTACGTTTTACACACTTTGTGCAATGCACTGACCTCGACGAAGCGTATGCTCCCCGACTCGGCCGCGGAAGAGCGAGCGGGCGCCTGCCGCCCAGCCGCCGGTCATGCCGCCGCGCACACCGCTGCACCCCAGCGCAGGCGCTGGTTTCGCGGCGGCTGCAACGCCTGCCAGTAGCCACGATAGCGAGACGGCTGAAGCGCTGGCGAGCTTGCAGACAAGAACGCGTGCGTTGAGCTGTTTCGCCTCAGCACGTCCGTTCTGTGCTTTCAGTTACGTCAGAGTGGGATTGCGTGCGGTGGCCAATTGTGCTGACGTGGAACGATCTCGTTGGCTTTGTCGTACACGAAAGCCATTCAAGTAGGTTAGGCGTTGGAGGTAGAGGTGCGCGAAGGGCGTTGGACTCGCAGCTGCTTGTCAGCGTTCATACAATAGTATGAGTTTGCTGTTTTCGTCCGCAGCTGCCTACAGCTCTGCCCGCGGACAGCGGCAGGCACTGGCGAGGGTTTCTTGCTGCCACGGTAGCTGGCGTTCGGAGCGAGCCCCACACCTGCCGTCAGCCGCCACCAGCAGGGTGCAGCCGCGCGCAGCTCGTCTGCCTTGGCGCATGGGAACGGACGCGCCTCCGCGGTCTGCTGAACCGGCTCCCGACTGGGATGGGCACCAAACTTTGCCCCGGTCTCATAAGAGTCCCTCTTTCCCACCGGACGGTCCGGAGAGTACCAGCGATGAGCGCACACGAGTTCTGGCGTTGGCGAACGAAAACGAACCTGAGCGAGCGCTTGCGCTCTGCACCACGCTCTATCAGCGCGGCGTTGCTGTGGATACACATGCGTACACATCTATTCTGAACGCCTACCGCCACAGAGGTGACGCTGACGGAGTGGTGCACGTGCTAGGAGTGATGGCGGCGCGCGGCGTGCCTGCGAGCGACGTTACCGCACTGCTCGCTTTTCGAGCACTTCGAGATGCCCGCCGAGCAGACGCAGTGGTGCGCGCTGTGCAGCTCATTGAAAGTTCAGGTGGCACCATTGGCCTTCGAGGATGGAGTAACGCGCTCTCCTGCCTTGCCGAAAGGATCCGCTCGTTACCCGCCTCACATCCGGACCTGGACACCTATACCAAAGCGGGCTGGACGGTACTAGCGCGCATGCAGCGCATGCGACAGCATCGGAAGCCGAATGCATATGTATTCAACTCGTGGATGGCAATGTACGCGTCTCGAGGCGACTGGGACGGCGCAATGGCAGTGTTCGGAGCTATGGTCGCCGGTGCTCGTGTATGTCCCGATGTTGTCAGCTACAACATCCTCTTTGAATGCCTTGCGCGCCGCTTTGCACGAACAAGGGTTCCGGCAGAGCGCGATGCCTGTCGAAAACTTGAAGCAGCGCTGGTGGAGTCCATGCGCTTGCACGGTATTGAACCAGATGCGCGGACGCTGTCGGCTCAGTTACGACTTGTTGAGCATGACCTCCACGCCGTACGCGCGATCGAGAGACGTGCCCTCTGGTACGGCGTCCGACTTGATTCTTTCTACGTGAACGCTTTAATTGATGCCTACGCTCGTATTGGTGAGCCAGCCGCAGCAGCAACCGTGCTGGAACGCCTCGCCGTCCACCATGATCAATGTCAAGCGGCAGCAGCGCAGGGACGATTCTCAGCGGAAACCGCCGCCTGTCCAACGGCGCTGCCGCCGATCACTGCCTACGCTCTGAACGGCGTGCTGAAAGCGTGTGCGCGAACCGGTGACGCTGAGCGTGCCTGGAAACTCGTACAAGGGATGGAGGAACGTTTCGGCATTCAACCAGATGCCATCTCGTTTACCTGTGCCATAACAGCAGCGGGCAAGGCGTACGCGACGACGCTTGCACGCCATCTCTACGAACAGGCACGCGAACGCCTTTCCGACAAGGCGAACGTACGCTTGGCGACTGCTGCGATCTTGGCAGAGCACGAAGATCCGGAGCCTGCCATTCGAGTATTCGAGCGGTTGCTACGCGATGCCGAAAAACTTCCATCTGCAGGCGCGTCTCTGTCTGGGTCATCCGCATCCGGCTCCATGGACCTCAGGGTACCTGTGCAGGCGCTTGTGCGCGTGTGTGGTCGAGCCCGTGCTCCTGCGCGAGCCAGAGAGATAATTTTAGCTGTCAAGCGGAGGCGCCTCTGTTTTATTGACTTGACCTATTACCAGTCGTTCATGAAAGGTGTTCAGGAATCGCAGGAACGTCGTCGCAAGCAGGGCATACGCGATCTGACGCCCCTGTCACCGCTCTCTGCACCATCACTCTACCTCTTGAAACTAGAGTGCACTGCACTCGGAGACACCCCGAAGATTGGTAACTATGGTTCATCGTGGACGATTCGGTAATGCCGTCCGACGCGAGGCTGTCGTCGATCCGTGGTGCCGCTACGGCTCTAGTCTAGAGGTTGCGACTGCGTCCAAGTGTTAACAGGAAACAATTTCGAGCCTAAGAAGCGAAGCCGGCTGACCCAAATTGTTTGGGCATTCACGCGGAAATCGTCCCATGTGAAGATCTCGAAACGGCTTGTTCTGGTTCTCATTGTAGACGTCAAGAAGCGCAGACCTCCTGGTGTTTTCTGTTAGGCCGTTCCAAGCCCTGGTTCGGTTAGCACATCTGCATGATCATTCGGCGAGACCGAATCAGCACACTCGCAGTTCTTTTGTGCACAGGTCTTCTTTTCATAAGGTTTGCGCCGCTTCTGAGCCGCTGCGACTGCATCGGCGCCGCAGGTTGAGGCTATGAGCAAGGGCGCGAGGTTCGGACGCATGCGACCGCCCGCAGATTGGCGCATTCGCGCGCGGAGAATGTTCCGAAACTTGTCTTTGAGATTCATTGGCGTGCGTTTCGGATGGAAGCCCTCCATCTTATTGAGGATTGTCTTCCAGTTCCCGATGCCATAGAGCGCGACGCCTTCGAGAAGGAGCCGCTCCTCTTCCTCGGTAAACCGCAGATACGCCATCCGTTCTTCTTTCTTTTTCTTGGGCTTTTTCATCCGCTGGTCAGCATGCGTTAACGTTGCGTCGCTCCCCGAAGATGGCATGTCGGTGACATTTCCAGGTGGCGATGCAGCCGCGGCGGACGGAACTGCTAATGCTGGAACACCGTCCGGGCGTGCTGCCTGTCCGGCCAAATGAGCAGCTCCCATAGGCCAGTACGCTGGATGCGGCACTGTCGGACAGGCCTGGACCTGTGGTGGCCATGCTTGAGGACTTGCATACCAGATCGGCCAGCTCATTTTCGAGCCAGACCCGACAACGCTAGTCGGGACGGCCCCAGTCGGAGGCAGGCACTGCGCCTCGTCGTTCCAGGACGACTTGGTTGTGGACCAGCCCTTGACATTCCGCTCAGTATTTTGGGCGAATTGCACCGTCTGCCAACAGTTTCTGTCCAGCAACACGGGTGCCGAGTAGGAGGGGTTGGCGTAAACCACCGGCGCTCGGCAACTCGGTTGTAGTTTCGGTCGCATGTAGGCAGCATCCACGGGCTCAGCGCCCGCTAGATAGTGCCCAGCGTAGTTCCAGTATACTGGGAGCCTCGATTCGATCCAGTTCGAGCGCATAGCGTGCCTCTGTACGGCAGGATGGTTCAGGTCCCAGTACAGCGAGCCTTGTGTTGCTGAATTACTCGCAGTGTTTGCTAGAGCGTCGGGCCCAGTCCACCCGCCGCTCCGCTGCGGTGAGGCTGGGTCATTCCCCGCCACCCACGTTCGCTGCGTCCGCGTCTTTGCGTCCGAATCGTGCGACCTCGAACCCGCACGCAGTCCGTACGCACCGAGTCGCCCACAGGGCTTCGGTATAGTAGGCTGCGCTGGAGCGTCTCTAGGCGTTGACGAGGCCAACACGTCTGCAGCTCGAGAACCGCAGTGCGCAGCAGAGCACCACTCCGCCTCCATGTTCAAGTGGTGTCCAGACTCGTATAAAAAACAAACGTAGCTGACGTTCTGACGTCCACGCAGCGCCCCAACGAGAACAGGGCACGACACACCACCCGTCAGCCAACTGAACGCACGCGCAGAAAAGACCTCCAGGGCGAATGCACGACTCTAGAGGCACATGCGCCGCAGCGGCTGTCACTCGACGATGCCATGCCCCGAACCGCCGCCATCACCTGCCTTGCCTGCGCCAGGGTATCGCCAGCGTCGCCGCCGCCAACGCCATAGCTGCAGGCAGCCGCAAGGCATTGAGATTGTGATCGTTTCATGGAGCGCGCCTGCGTTGCTGCTGTGCAGATATTTCTGATGCGCCGCCGCCGCCGCCAACGCCATAGCTGCAGGCAGCCACCAATCCGCCTTCAATCGATTTTTCGTTGGATATAAGGTTTCCATCGTGGACCACGGATGCCGGATGGCGGGTTGACTACGGGCATTCGCGAAAGCGTCCATGATTCTTTACTCTGCGTCCATTTTCCATGATCCGTACTTCCTCCTGAGTGTACGAATCGATTTGGTGATTCCATCGTGCGCTGAGCGTCTGCTCTGCTGCACCCGCAATGGCGCCTATATCGCTAGTGCGGATACAGCTCGAAGACAGGACGCGATGGTCATATGAATGAGGGCACCGGCTCGAGGCATGATTCATTCAATACGGGATCGGAATTCACCATCTTTCTGGGAGCCTGCGTACTGCGCAGACAGACCAAGTGCGTGCGGCAGTGCGAAGCGATACGCTAGGAGCAAACGCTACCAGCGCGACACCGAAATGCACTCCAGCCACTCCTAGTCGCAGAACAAAATGCGCTGTGAACAAGCTGTTCAGATGTTGCAACAGGACCGGGTACTACGGGATACCTTGCTTCAGTTTTAAGCGCCCGGTGCCGTACTTGGCGATTATGAGCGTCTTCCAGGCGATCTCGCCGACAAGTACACTGTCCGCTGTACACGCAAGATCACGCTGTTCCATGCGATAGCGCTGCTGTGGAACGCGATGTCGTCGATGATGAAACATCTACCGGAAGGAGAATCCAAATCAGAAAAGCATTCGAGAGATTTTTGGCTGAGTGTATGTTCCATTCGTGCGAAGCGGTGACGCTCTCTCTATAGGAAGCGATCACTGCACCGACTCCAGTCTGAATGCAAGACCCTCTCCCTTGCAATCGGAAAGACGGGGGATGCCCTGCCATTCAATGATGCTGCTGGTGCTGCTCCTATTGAATGCCGCTCTGTCGATGGTTTTACAAAGACACACGAGGATTCGGCTGCGGAACGGGTTGATTATTCGGCGCAACAAGTTTCATAAACTACCGGCATACGCTAATGAAAAAGCCTTCAAGGCATGATGACAATTTTCTACTCGTATATCCAGCAGAACGTATCGTGGCGCCCACGAGTTTCCTTCCAACAGAAAGATTCAAGGCTCGAAGCATGTGTGATTCGGACACGCTGACTGTAAGGAAAGGCAACGAATGGAGGCCTGTTCTTATGCACTGGATGGTGATATCCGTCATTATATGAAACCCCTTGTTCGAGAGCGCCACGAGTCATCTTGACGCGGGTGCCGTCACGCATTCCAACGGCAATACGTCAACGTATCCACTCCAAAAGACCACCGAGTATGCCGAGACTGCGCATAAATCCGTATGTTCTTGTTGCTGAGCTTTGAATGGCTAAATAGCGCATCTGAAAAGCGTTCTGAAAAATTCTGAAAGGCACGAACAGAGCAAGCACTTCTACATCCATTCTAACCTGACACGAGCGTAGCGCCCAGACGCCAGCCAGCGTTGTCAAGTTCCACGATAATCCGGCTCGTTCACAGGCGTTATCGGGCGCCATCATGGGACCAAGGTGGGCCGGTCCCGTTGCGCTCTTTTCTCGACAGTGGCCCCAGCTTCGATTGCACACACACACACACCATTTCGTTAGGCGTGATCATGGCCAGCAGATGCAGCTCTCGATTGTCCTTCGCTAGATCCGTAAATAGGTGTGCCTTGTGCCATGCACATGTTGAAACTGCTTCGAGCACGTTAACCTGCAAAACCAAGCTGCTGGTTTTGGTAAGTACACAAAGCGTATCTGAAAAAGGTAACCAAAATGGAACCACAGGTCTCGGTACACACACGACGATATCTCCCTGGGACGGGACCGTGTCCGTGATCCGACGCACAAGTCTTGCTTGACTACGAAATACGACGGCTGCTTTAGCCGTATCAGGGAATGCTCTAGCGTGCGACAAGTGGGACAAATTGAATGCTAGTTTACGGGCGTCTTCTGCGGCCGTCGAAGTAGCCTAGGCTGTGAGTGCGGCACTGTCCTACTGGAATCGTTGTTTTCCCGCTCACAGCAACTAAACGTCATCATGCAAGGTGCAGTCCAAAATGGTCCGCCCGACTCACAGTTTCCGGACGAAGCTCATGGATTTGCAGCATCGGCACCGGAAACGAATGTCCCCAAACGAAAGCGCAGCGTTTGTGCAACCGCAACGCTCGTCGTATACCTGGGACCTCTAATTTGCTCTTGAGCAAAGGTATGCGCTCATTAGCGGCATCCCGCTCACCACGACGTCCATGGGCCTGGCTTTCGTTCACCTCGTGCGCATGCCATTCGTAAAAGCAGCTCGGTCTGCACGTACAGTGCGATATGCATCGTCGTCGTCGTCGTCGTTGTCTGTGTGCTCGATACACATACCCCATGAACAGCCGAGTTGTCTCGCCGCAAAGCGATCGTGCCTGTTGCAACCGAGCGCTGCCTACGCTACGAAGCGACCATGCACGGGCACCAGCGTTGACGGACAACTTTATAGAGTCGCGCTTTTCGTCGAACGACTCGAGTTGGATCCACTGGTCGCTGCGCGCCTCCGGATGCATCAGGGACTGCGAAGCGAGCAGGTCTCACGCCGCATCCCGGTGTGATGGGCCAGCTGATAGAAACCGCTGCACGTCCGGACCATGGAGAAACCTCGATGTCGGAGAATTTAACTTTACGTTCTTACCATTGCCATGCAACACATTGCGACCTCTTGTGTCTCACATCTAGCGCATGCACTGCATCATGCGACGATATCATTGGCTACCCATACGTTTCGCAGACGACGGATGTCGCCACGGTCGCGTTCCGCGCTCCATCGCCAGCATTCATTCGAATTCTCTCGTAGAGCTTCCCAGCATTTTACACTTGACGGCCTCGATGACGACATCATTTTTGGGTTATACGGAAAGCGCGTTCGTTCGCCGAGCCATCGCGCTAGCTCGCCAAACACGACGAGTTAAAGACGATCCCGACGCCGGATTCAGCGCCGAAGAACGTCGAGTACTCCGCTGTCGAGACATTGAACACGCTTGCCATCACAGATGGTGAGGTTTGTTCAAAGACGCTTGCCCGGCTCGCAAGGAAATAGACCTGTGGAAGACCGCTCAGATAGTTGGCGAGGAGCACCAACGGTGTCGATGATGTCTCCGGCCCGGTGATCATGTGCGGCCACCCGGCCGGGATTATCATGAAGCTCCCGTTCGTTATGGGCGTCTTCAGGTGGACAACAGAGCCGTTCGAGGACCAAAGGCTGAAGGTGCCCGTACCGGAAATGACAAAATAGAACTCGGGTGTATTGGTGTGAACGTGCGGCTCCAGAATCGCGCACTTCTTCAACGTGAAATACAAAGCAGCCGAGCCGACAGAGTTCAACAACGGATTCCGTGTCCCTTCATATGCCTGTACGGACCCTGCCGCAGTTGAGAGTGCAACCACACCGTCGACAAAGATATTCTCTACGTACTGAGAAGCCGGAGCTTCCAGCAGCTCTTGGATCGTACCAGCTTGTGGACGCGCGAACGCAGACTGCACGAGTGCTATGACGCACCACAAACCCCAAAACGAAAGCAAAGTTCTGCGCATCATGATTTTCGTTTTTCTTGACAACACAAATATCTGTTAGTGAATGAATTGGGGAAAAGCGTTTCGCGGTATCATAGCGGGAGATGCTACCGCTCACTCAAGAACAGTGCCCCAGCGCATCCCAAATTAGATCCTCCGCTTGGTGCACCGACACCGCACACGCCGCGTTGGAGGGTAATCGCAGGCGGCACTGTTCATTGTTGTTCAACTTAATTGTGTTCCGCCCCCAGGTGATTGATATCAAATGGCATTTCGCGGCGCATAGCGGATGCGCTCATCCTTCGCTCATTCTCAAACAAACGAATTCCAAGCTACAGGTACAGACATGGACGTCAGAGATCCCGCGGAGCCGTCATCGCCGCGTGCCAGAGAAATCCGTGCAAAATACGCTTTTCATCGACTATCGAGCGTCGAAGAGGAAGAAGAACAAGAAGAGGTGAGGTAGGCGAGAAAAGATGCTTGCCCGACGGGACGATAACGAGACTGTATTGGCCCAGAGGGCACGTGTTCGAGGACTTGTCGCGTCGGTGAGTTCAGGCAGCGGCAATGCACGCAATGAGTTCGTGAACAGGGACTTTAGCGCCGCTATGCATAGTAGACGATTTGCGGTGCTGAAGATGAGATTCGAGGAGCTGACGCCATCGAACTTTATGGGGCAGCCTCTCTGGCTCGAAGTGTGCCTGGATAAAAAGCCAAGCCGATAGCTAGCGGCCGGTCGAAAAATGCCAGGAGGCGTCTTTGAGCGGGAGTGCACATACACTCTATGGTTGAGGGACATTTTTTTGCTTCATTGACATGTGGAGCAATCGTGTTCACATGACCGGTGATTCGCTGCAGACGGGTTCAGGAAACGACGGGGCAGCAGGAGAAATGCGTCGCCAATCGGATGCGGTGGATCGCGGCACCCTTCTGGTTGACAGACCGTTTCCGGAAATCAGGGATGCCCTGTTGTACACCATGGGTAAACGCAGTGCCGTGATCGGTGGAACACCTGTGCGAGGACGCATTTTTGCTATTTATGGATGGCTTTTTTGCGGATAGTCAATAAAAGTAAGGTATTCTATTGGTTGGAAAAAGTTCGCTGAAAGACTTGATGCCGTCACTGCGAGTCTGCAAAAAAAGGTCTTTTTTGTCCAAGTCAGTTCTTCTACGCTCAGCAAGCGGATGAAGCGCATTTCTCGTTGTCCATATTGTAAAGGCCATGCACCCTAGACAGAAGTTGTTAAACCGCATCAATACGACTGTCTTCGGATATATGCATTCTACCCCATAGATTGTTTGACGAATGCTGATACAGAAGCCAAAGATTCTGAACTTTCCGAAACAATGACACGAATGGTGAAGAGGAAACGGGCGCGGAGAAAGAAAAAAGCGCGCTTCTCTGGGAGATCGTCGCGCGTTGAATGATACACGGCAGGTTCTATCATGTAACGTGACCGCCTATAGCAGGAGCGACGCGTATTCGTCTCGTTCGATGGGACATCATTCGGGAGAAATCGCAGTCTTCTATGTAGATGCTTAAAGAGAGGCAATCTGCTGCTCGCTAATATGAGAGAAGCGAGCGTGACGAAACCATGACCCCGAACGGCAATCATACCGAGTGGGCGCCCAGCATTCTCTCAACGGACAGAGTTGTTGAACGCCTCCGGCTTTGTTGAAGCGCTCTTCATGGCATCTCCTTCCAGCACTCTAAAGTCCTGCTATAAAAGAACACCACATTCCATCAAGAAGAAACGGTGAAAGCGTATGCAGCTGAAACTGGCTTTGATCTGCTCTTCGTGTCAGCGTATTAGACTTGACTCCGTCTAGTCAAAGACGTCTCCTCTGTTGCCAAACGCCATGTCTATGTCCAGCGCACGATAGACGGCTCGTTCGCATCCGTGACACCAAAGTTCTGCGGCAAGTCGCTCGCTGTTACCTTCACCAGTCCTGAACTACTGTGTTGCCCCCGAGCCCGTACACGACATCGAGCGTAGAGGTGCGCTTCGGTCTGTGCGCGTGATCGCGACGCAGAACGGAACAAAAAACCCTGCTGGAATACGCAGTGCATTCGTAGAGGAGGCGCGCTTCAGTGCAATTGATCATCCAGCTCGTCTGAGAATCTAAGAATAAAAGAGATGCGGAGTGTAGCGATCACAAGCGTGACATCCCACCATGTAAAGAACACAGCGACAAACGAGATGAGGTAGAAACCATCCGACAAAGGAGAGGCAGATCCCGCAGAAAAACAACGAGGACGAGGAGGGACAGCGATGAAAACCTGTCGGAGCAAAATAGTCAGTTTGAAACCACTGTCAAGGTTTCGCTCCGAAAAATGCAGCGTGGGGATTCTGCAAAACAAACCGAGATGCAGAGCGCCATGATGGATAGTATATAGCTTCGTACTCGATCAAGGCTCGCTTAGCTTGCCTCACCATGAAGCGTCATCTCGAGGAACGATTTCTAGACGTTCCGGATGCAGGGCTCCCATCTGTCCATATTCCCCTGGAAGTTCTCGATCAGACCTTCGTGCGCTAACACAACTGGTGCTCGGCACAGAAGCGGCAGTACGGCCGGGATCGGAGGATCAGCGATTTCGGCACGCGCTTCTCAGAATACCATGACGAGTTGCCATGCCGTATCGGCGATGGGCACAATCCACTGCGCAGGTGCCGAAAATCATCAAAGCAATCTCGAAAACCGTATGCGGGATAATCAAGAGGGTTTCATAGAGAGCACGCAGTGGGCGTTGCAGCCTCACCAGACTGGCCCAAACATGAGGAACTTCATGAAAGCGGCTCTCCAGTTCGGAGATTACACGGGCGTCAGAATGGCTCACGCGAAGGAGCTTTGGCGGCAGTGCATGATACTGCGCTTTGGATCACCATCGGTTTCGGTTGTGCGGAGGCAAGAAGCTTGGATTCGCCAATTTGTTCAGCGAGCTGGAAAAGGAAACGATCGAGAAGACACGGCGCGAGCTCGTGGTAGCCTATGGAGCTGGACCTGCGGTACCAGGCGCGCGCCGCACCCCTGGCCCTTCGACGACAGCAAGCAGCAAGTGCAGGCATCGATTGTAACCGATTCTCATCCTTGGATTCAGAAGGATCGAACCGCATCACGAGCACGGTCACACGCTGGAACAGGTAGAGAAAATGAACATGAAACGGATCCAGATGCACGAAACGGTAAACACTAAGATGGCTGAATATCGATTGGTGAGGCAATCGAGATTTCCTGGCTTCGTATGGTGTGATTCCACCAGCAGCGGAGCGCGCGAGCTCGCCATGCACAACCTCGTGAACGCCTCGATACACGTCCGGAAATGTCGTGTGTTTCCGGAGCGCCCAGCAGCATTGCATCGAGCGAACTTTCGAGGAAATCACTGAGTATTCAGTGTGGACGTTATGCTGAACCGCTGAAGAGTCTCGATGAAAAACCAGCGGCCGTCAGAGGTGCATTAGATGCGCTTCTAGAGCAATGCAATGGACTGGTACGCGTTCGTAATGCAGAAAGGAATGGATTCCCGATATATACACCGAGAAAGGTTCTCTCGGACAATTGGTGATCGCTCACGGTAGTCCATTACTCGACATTCCTCTGTGGCTGCTTTCATTGTCCGCAGAGAGGGATCGCATCGCACGTAAGATCAAGAAATTATAGACGAAGCATCCGGGGCCTACTGCCAGCGAATCTTCATATTCAAATGAAAGTCCATGGAATGGTGGCAGCGGCACTGGCGGTGTTAGATTTATGGAGACTGGAGGACCTAAGGCGCAACCATGAAGGCTCCCTCGGATGTCGATACCAGTCGCGCCGTTCGGGATATCTCGCTCGTGTCCACAAAATCCAACACAGCCTAAAAACCCAGAGCGGGATGCGGCTACGAATATCCCACGATAAACGGATGCTGGACGATGAGCCCTGAAGCACCCGACGTGTCTAGTTGAGCAGCTAGTTTCTGGAATAGCCCGCTGCCAATCAACGGCGCTATCCACATACCTGTGGCCCTGCGAGATGGAGCACCTGGAACGCAGCTCGTTCCTGGAAGTGCCTTGCAACCTTAAAAGTGTACATCCTTGGGCCCTTATCGCAGACAAGAGGTAGTTCTTTCGTGGCGACTCGCCTCAAGCGAATGCATATGCCGTAGGTTACTTTTATAATCGGGGGTGTTTCTAGAACGGGTATCTCTTGCTGGGTCGTATGCTTTTTCTGAGCGGAAGCGCACGAGCGAACGTTTCAGGTCGCTGAGGCCTTGGACGCCTCCCGCTGCGACGATAAACGAGGCGCGTGACTTGGCCACAGTCGTTCTGCGCACCCGCACCCAGCTGTTCGCACAAAGCAGCACTGGTGCGGTCTCAACGACGACGAGACTCGGAGCGTTTTCCCGCTGTTACATGCGAAAGCGCTTCAGCATTACTATCGAGCTTGCTTAGTATCGAGGCAGCAACAGCGTCAATGCGTGCGAGAATTTCAGTTTTCAAGGCTTGCAGGTCTGCCGGTGTTACCGTCGCAACCGACACGGGCGCAGACTTTGGCACCGGGCGTGAGCTCCGACCAGCACCAGCACCAGCACCAGCACCAGCACCAGCACCAGAACCGGGAGCACCACTCACTTCCTCGCCAGCGACCAGTCCGGTATGCGCCTGTCTTCGTCGACCGGCTGCACCGCTTGGAGCAGCCCCCGTTGGATGAGAGGTTGCGCTTTGGGTGGTCTGGGCTTCGCCACTGGCCTGGAGTGGTCCGGCACCAGCAATCGTACCCGCTGCTGTCTGATGTTTCCCGTCGGTGCCCGTTCGCCCATGCGCAGGCCCGTTCGGTTTCGGAACACCGACACGAGCTGGTCGCCAGCGTGTGCCGCCACGCTCGAGGTTGAGCATCTCACTGGACTGCGTCTCTGGGAAAAACACCTCATAGAGTCCAGTGCCCTCATCCATACGCAGAATCGTGCACCCCATCCAGGCACGCAGTGGCGCGTAGAAGACCTCGATATCCGTATTCGGGTGTAGGTGTGGTCGAAGAAGACGTTCGCGCTGCTGAATATGAACTTCAAGTTCTTTTAGCCTCGCGTCCGCAGCGGCAGCTTGCTCCTCGTAGGCAGCAACTTCGGCGCGATATTCCAGCGCCCTCTCCTCGGCTGCCTCTAGAAGAAGCTCGGCGTGCTGACACACCCAGTTCTCCGCTGGATCCTGGTTGTACGCTAGCGTGTTGTCACGCATGAGACGCACGTCGGCGAGGAAGGCATCCAAACTCGCGTACATGTTTTTGCGAGCCCGTTCCCGGACGTGGTTCAGAAAAACAGGCTGTTTGATCCTCCGCCGATAGTCATTGGTGGGCGGAATCCGCGTAAAGTCCACCCCGGTATTCGCCGGACGCGACAAGAGCGTCGCATTCGGCGGCCTCTGCTCCACCGGAAGCGACCGCGGCACGCGTCGAATGACCAAGCGCACTGGGTCATTGAGCTTCGCCGTGGCCTCTTGGTCGATGTACGCCAGCTCCTCGTTCCGAAGGGCTTCCTCGATGGCCAGTATCACCCGATTAATACGCTCGCGAGCTTCATCTCGTCGTTTCCGTTGTGCAGCTACCTCTTCGGCCTCAAGCGCCGTTATTTTCGTGAGCAAGTCGAGGTACTCTTCGTCGAGCCGTTTCCGTTTTTCAACAAAGTCCTCCAGCTTGGTCGTTGGCGTCACCTCGGCAAGTACCATCTTGCCCCAGTGGAAGATACACTCTGCCGTCTAGCGCTCTAGGCCCGACAGACCCCGACGCCAAGCCCTGTAACGCACAGTACGGCGCACGGGATGGTGTGCGCTGCGCCCCCGACGCAATTCTCAAAATCGCTGTGCGGAATTCGGAGCGCTGCGAACCCGATGCACCGCCCTGAATCCCTGGGGGGAATTCTCAAAATCGCTGTGCGGAATTCGGAGCGCAGTGCCCCCGATGCACCGCCCTGAATCCCTGGGGGGAATTCTCAAAATCGCTGTGCGGAATTCGGAGCGCTGCGAACCCGATGCACAGCCCTGAATCCCTGGGGGGAATTCTCAAAATCGCTGTGCGGAATTCGGAGCGCTGCGAACCCGATGCACAGCCCTGAATCCCTGGGGGGAATCCTCAAAATCGCTGTGCGGAATTCGGAGCGCAGTGCCCCCGATGCACCGCCCTGAATCCCTGGGGGGAATTCTCACAATCGCTGTGCGGAATTCGGAGCGCTGTGACTGGTATCCCTCGTAGAGATGCTATGGATGCTATTCTTAAGAGTGATGGTATGAATGTTGACGATGATTCTGCTTCCCGTGTCGCTCGCAAACGTTCGTGCGATTGCAGCAGCGCGTTCCATGTGCACAGCTACGTATCCGGTTGGAGATTGTGCGAGACATTGCAGGAGTCTCACGTGCGTGCATGTCGTCAGGCTTGATGACGAATCGTTTATCATGGAACATTGCTGCATCTTACGGACGTTCAATGCAATGCTGTCCAATTCCCGCTGAGTGTAGTCGACTGCTTTTTCGCAGCGTTGAGCAGGAGATCGAAACCGCTGTAGGATGTACCCGATAGATCGTAGCCGAATCGCTTGTCGGCTATATTTTCCCTACTGGAGCGTACAAGCAGGATTGCATTCATCATTCAGGAAGGCCATACCGCAGTACTCAGATGATTGAGGAACAATGAAACAAAGAAGTATCTGCGCTCTACGTCAGAAACTGATTTTGTCAAAGACTGTTTGCTGTCCATGGGACAAGTAACAACAGTTGATCATCTTACGGGAAGCAAAAGCGACGATCGAAGCAACCACGCATGTCACGGTTTCGCAGAAGCTGGCGCGTGCGGACCCGAAAACCCTGGGATACAATCGCCAAAAAAGTTCTAGTTTACGCGCGGCCATCTTCCAACGAAATCTCAACGACAGCATTCCTGGAACTTTGCGACCGGTGTGAAGCACAGGAGCATCGGTTAGTTCTTCCAGTTGATGACGCTTGATTTGGCCGAAACAGTCAGAGCGTATGTGGGTAATCGCGGGGCGCGGAGCCCGCTGTATGAAAGATCGGACTCGAAAAGACGGACATCATCATGTGTTCTAGCTGCAGAGGAGCTTTTTGGCGGCCTCAGTTTCGCACTTGGAGAGGACTCGTACACCACCGACCACTTCGTCGATTCAACGAAGACGTTTCCCTGGAATCTGGCGACGTCCTTCTATTGGACAACGTTTCATTTGACCATTCCCATTGGGTTCGAGCTTTTGCCGATCCTATCGGGGTAGAGGAGCTTTCCATTCCTCCGTAATCTCCGTGGCTCAACCAGAGTGAAAGAGTTTTTTCTAGTCCGAAACATAATGATCGCTCCACTGAGCGTTTTGCTGAAGCGTTCAGCTCACGATGTCAAACCAGGGCGCATGTCGTCATTGTTGCACAGGTGCTTCTACCTCCTGCACTGACTTCATCTATGGGCATAAAGGAGCCAGTTCATTCAAAAAAAATTCAGGGATGAGCTTCGGTATACACTAGAGAAGGTCGAGATGGAGAGAGGGCAGCGGAGCGCTTCGGCGACAGGAACGCATTCAGAGCCGACGGAGCGGCAAATGGTAAAAAAGGCACGAGTCCGAGGAATCCTTGCATCGGTGACTTCAACCAGCGGCAAACAACGCATGGAATTCGTGTACCGAGACGTCAACGCTGCTATCTGTACCAGAAGATGCGTGGTTCTGAACACGAGCTCAGAAGAGATGACGCGATCAAACTTCGCGGTGCAGCTTGCAAGGCTCGAAGCGTACAATCGAAAACTGAAGCCGGTAGCATTCCGCCGGTCCGCAGAGGCGAGAAGACGACTGTGAGTGAGTACCTATATTGACCCTCCATGGACTTCAAAAATTTTTCGTTGTACTCTACATAGCAGAAGCCGCTGGATGCTCGAATGCTGTAGGCCGCGGGGCACGAGGCTGTAGATCCACTGTCAAAATGTTCTCGTTGCCCGAATGCCAGATCCGACTTCCAGCCCAGCACCACGGTTAGATTCAAGGAGATTTCAGACAATTGATCGTTGCACGACTACCAGACCAGACATTCTATCGGGTATCACGGTCAGATTCAGGGATTTTCCAGATACAGAGCCTACCGTGGGTATCTACTGTGGCATTGGAAGCTCCGCTTTGAATGCCATACGGAGACAGCACGGCTTCACAGGATGCGCGTCGGGTACTCGAATGTTCATCGCCGAGGCACGCGGTACTCGGGTACGCTACACGCCAGTTTCGCATCAGGCTGTGAGGGCGGCTTCAGAGCGCCCGACGTGCTTATCATATAGACCTCAATACAGCGTCCAGTTTACGCTCAGGGTGCAGTAACTAGGGTATGTGTGTGTGTTTTGCTTCCCGCTCTGCCAGACACGACGTGTCCAGCCCGAACGTCCTAGTTGACCGTGGCGTTCGTGCTGTTGAGAACAAGGCCTGGATGCACTTGGGCCACGCCTGGGCCACCTCGAAGCAGTCCCTTTACCAGTGCGCCCGGGGCACGCAGTTGGTCCCAGCTGCACGTCACCGCCAGCGCCAGAGGCTTTGGAAACTTTTACTGGTTCGTAACGCAATGCTGCATATCAACAGTTCTCCCGTATGTTCTGGCGACTTTGGATGCAAGATGCAAAGCCACAAGCCCACAATGACGGATGCACGAGCTGCGAATATGCATCGATACATCTGAACATCCTCGAGTGCGTTCACCATGGCCGCATGACCCTCATCGCGAATGCTGAAACGGCATGGCAGCGTTTGCCACAGAGTTCAGCAGCAGTCTGGGACGATAGCTTTTGCGCTGGCACTTACGCCATCAGGACGCCAAGGTGTGCAAGGCCCCGAAAATGCCGGCGGTTCTCCGCGCCACTAGGAATCCGTTTCTCGACCGCATGACGAGAAAGAGAATCCGAAAACGAGCAAAAGAGGCGGCTGTACCTGCGCCCTCTGGTCACTGTCGTTTATGGTTAGAGGCATGCAATTTCGATCGCGTTTGGGGTGTTTCGGCACCGGTCCGGCCCTGAGCAAAACCGATGCCAGCTGTCTGCAGCAACTGCCCATCATGGTATTCAGGTCTGCATAACGAAAAACATATCGTTCGCATAGAAACCTGCGTAGCATACCAGGCTCTAACGCAACTCCCGATACGGTATGGATCTGCATAGCTGCTATTCGACCTGGACGGCTTTTGCGCAATATTCCCCACGGTAACGAATCGAAGCGCGCAAGACCGCAGCGATCAATGTGAAGAGGCCATGCACCGGGCTATCGCGTTTCCAGGCATTTTCCACGTTCACACGTTGCAGCACAACCTGATTCGTCTCGAAATCGAATGATCGTGTCCGGTGCTCCAAGCAATCAGCATGCTGTAGTGCACAGTTCGTACAAAGCGGATCAGCGGTGCACCTCGCTGATCCCGAATGCGTCGCTCTGCTTCACGCGCTCCAGCACTGCGGTGAGCGCCTCCTCTGTGGCGAGTGGGCCGCTAAATGTGCTCAGTTTCCATTCGGGGTGTTCTTGAATTACGGCCCGCACGTGCTCATGGGAAACATTCGGCAGGTAGGCGCTCCCGCACCATTCAGCGAGTTCGATGTCGTTGTCGTCGTCGATCATGGCAACGGCCTGGTCCCTGGTACAACCAGTTCGCGCTAAAATGTATTCGGCTACATTGCGCTTCCCAGAGCATCCGGGAAACACATCCAGCTTTCCCAAATTGGACGCTGTCTGCAAGCCCAGCGGGGTGACTCGAGCCCGGATATCCGCGGTTGCGGCCTGCATGTGCTGCTCGGTGACGACTCCGTTGACCGCGCTCGTCGCTGCTGTCGACGACGCAGGGCGTTCCCACTGCACGTTCCTAGACCGCAGCGACGACGCGATGTCGACGCGGAATGCAGTGTAATATTCGCGGGTGTCGAGCATCCATCCAGCAGTCGCCAGCTCGGACGCCGCTTGCCACAGTGGTGCAACGGGGTCAGGGTGCTCGTCAATGCTCCCATCGACCGCCGTGGACGGGTACGGGCTATCCTGCTCCCGCGGTACCACGCACTCGTCAGCTGCACACCAGGGGTGCGGACCAGTCCACGGCTCGAGCCGTCGCGCCCATGTGACGTCCTCAACGTACGCTGTGTCCGCTCGCCACATCAGACGTCCGCCGTTCTCCCACGCGATAGCGTCGACCACCGGCAAGAGCGGCAGTCGGCGGTAGAGGGTGCTGGAGCGCGCTCCAGTCAACAGCGCCACGAAGACGCCGTGCACCCGAAGCGTGTCCACGAGTTCGACAACGCGTTCGCTAAGGTATCCGCAACCTTTGGTCAAAGTCGGGAGCACCCTACAGGGAACGATTGTCTTCGGTAGGGTGTCGTAGACGAGGTTGACTCGACCGGAGACTCCGTCGTCCGGCTCGATTCGAATTCCATCACTGAGCTGGTCCTCATAGTGTATGAGTGTCCCGTCCAGGTCACTGAAAAGCGCAAGCGCGTACTTGCGAGCGTTCTGCTTCCGTGGTACCTCCATGTACCCCGCAGCGCAGACGACGGTGAGCGGTACGTGTCCCGGTGATCGAGTCCCAGCGTGGCGTTCCAGCCACTCCAGCCTCAAACCAGAGATAAAGCGTTCAACACACCGGTTAACTCGGTCGAAAACAGTGTTTCAGGGCAGGGTTGCGTAATCCCGTTACCCTGGCACCGACGCCGCGGCGCTCATGGACGCAGGTGCTTGGATGCCGAGCACGCGGCGAATGTAGTTGCGATTTCGCTTCCGACAACAAAAACGCTTACATGGACCATGGATCCAAACTTGTGGGATGTATAGGTATTTGCTTTCTCGAGAGCATCCATCATGCTGCTGTGCTTTACCTCCAGGTTCCACTACTGATAGTTCCTCTCGGATGTACTGGTCGTTTCGTGCGTTCTATCGTGCGCCGGGTGCCTGCCTTGCTGCACCCGCAACCGCAGCGACACCGTTGGTACGAATGCATCAACGAGGTCGAACGGCATTCTCATATCACTGAGGGCGTCTGATCGACGCGTTTTTCTGTACGACACGAAATCGGAGTTCATCATCATTCTGGGGGCCTGCAAGCTGCGCAGACAGGTACATTGCCTGCGACAGCGCAAAGCGGTCTACTAGGAGTCCAGTGTGACCACCACGACACCTGGATGCAGCCTGAATAACCTCAGTCCCAGAATAAACTGCGTTTCGGACGAGTTGCTGCTCTGAACTCACCACGGCACTCGCTACTGCAGAGGCAGATAATGCGCGAGTCGAGCAGACTCGTCCGACGTACTGGACCTTCCTCCTAGGAGGTGAATTTTCGATAATATGGAAACCTTTTCACACTTTTCAACGTTTACCGCAGAGGAGTAAAGAAGCTGTTGTCTCGTTGCTAGTTCGTGCCTAGATTCTAGGCTTTTTTTCTGTTTATAGAGTGCGCCGCGTGCACGCACTGCAATCTCGCACGCAATCCGCACAGCGACGTGCGCGGCAGCGGGCGCTTGTGAGCAAGCACTCATAGCCTTGGCGCTCGCCCGCTCTACGCTTATACTGCTCGTGTGGAGTCGTGCTCCGCACTCGCTCAGTGCAGGTAGGAAGTGGTCGTGTGTGTACACTCACAACGCACTTGTGACCTGTGCGAGCGCTGTACATAACGCGCTTGGTGTTTGTCAAGCGCACAGGAGTTGGCGGAGACCGGCATCGAGTTCAACACTGCGCTACGCGCTTCTGCGCTGGCTACGACAGAACGCGGGTGCGGCACCAGGAAACACACGTGCGTTCTAGAGAGGTACCCGTTTCCTGTACACTGTAAAAGCGTACGTGACGGCGCTTTGGTCCTGGGCGGGTGGTGTTGCAAAGTGCTTTCACGCGTCGTTTAAACCGTCTGCCAAGAGTAACAGACGCAAAGACGATGCCAGACGCTGGAGACGCATCTGTTGCCGCTGCGAGGTGGCTCGAAACGCTCGGATATAGTCCCGAGCGCCCTGCCGAAGCGCTTGCGTTGGCGGTGCACGCGCTGCTCCTACGCCACGGCTTGCGGACGCGTGAGACTGCCCTCGAGGTGGACCTGAACCGGGACCCGTTGCCTCAGGCACCGGCAGCGCTGCCGAGTGACTGGCTGCCGACCACCGAGCACGCCGGCTACGGAACCCAGTATCGACATTTCCGCAGCGCTCTGCTTTTCCAGATTCGCTCCGTACCGTGCGGTGTGGATCGACTAATGGTGACTGGTTTCGCCACCGAGGAACCGGACCGAGTTGCGACGCTATCGCTTCGAATCAGCGACTACATTCGGACACATATCTGGGAACAGAGTCGCGCTGCTGGCTCGCCACCCGATTGGACCATGCTTGTCCAGGGCTGGCAGCGTCTCGCAACCCTCGTCCAAGTTGACCTGGTGCACACGTTGATTCCGGATAGTGCCAAAGATGGATACGAAGCTCGTGTACAGGCACAGTCGGCGACCGCCGGGAATCCGTCGACAGCGGCCTCGACGGGCGACCACGGTGCCGGCACCCGAAGCGAGCCCCGCAGTGGAGGCGGCCCCAGCGCGGTGCCGTTCGGGTACCGCCAGCCGCGGCCCCCGCAGCCACAGTTGCCGTCATCAGGGGTGCTTCCAGTCGTTGGCGACGATGATCGCCTGCCCGCACTGGGACCTGTTGGCGACTGGCGCGGCCCGTCTGTACCGGGACTGGGGCCCCCGTTCCGCACCGATGATGAACGTCTTGGAGGCGGAATGCTCATGGGCCCGCGCCATCCGGTTTTCCGCTCGGGCTTTGAAGACGACGACGACGACGCACTGCATCGCTTCAACGACCCTGACCGCGATCCCGGTTTCCCGCCTGACCTGCGGCGCCGTGGTGAGCGCCCTCGCCGAATGACGGAACGGGAACGTCTTGCGCTGTTGCCGCCGGGCTCGCGGGTGCCGCCGCCCCCGGGCGCGCGTATCGATCCGTTCGGGCCGCCGCTCCCGTCGCCACCCGACGGGTACGGTCAGGGAGCTTCTCGTCATCGTCGGTACGGCGATCTGGACCCGCCACCACCGGATACCATGTACATGTAAAGCTATCGAGTTCTTGAAATGTATCCACAGTTCTTTCGCGTATGTATCCCAAGGGGATTTTCTACCCGATACCATATACAGGTAAATCTATCGAGTTCTTGACATGTATCCACTGTTTACACCAGTGCGTATTCGATAAAATTCCCCTTGCATGCTGCCCATTTTTGCATCGCAGGGCGTTCCGCAGCGTGCTCTAACAAATCCACGTCCGAACAAGCTGCAGCACACAACTGCAACGCTAGAGCAGCGCGCCCCTCCAACGCACAAGCATGTCGCCAGTATACATACCGATGCAGAGGCAGAAGCAGAAGCACCAGCACCAGCAACAACGACGGCCGATAGCTCAGCCGGCATGCCTCCTCAACCTGCACGCTGACGTTTCACCTTGAACACGCGCTCCCGCGACGGACGCACCAGCTCGCGCAGCACACCGATCGCACGGCGCTCGCTGTCCACCGGCTTTCGTTTCGCCCCAGGACGCCGGTCACCGACCAGGGGCACGTAGGCGTACGGCTCCAGTAGGACGCGCCTCCCGTCGTCACGTCGGACGGCACGGGGTCGATCGCCGCGTGCACCGCGCGCCCGAAAGCGCACCCACGACCCCGATGATGCCGGGCGCCGCGAGCGCGCCAACGAACGCCGCCCTGCTGCAGGCGCAGTCGCATTCGTGGCGCGCATCGCACCTGCGTCATCGGGGTCATCGTCGCTAGCGGCGGCGGCGGCGGCGGCGGCGTTGCTGCTGCTCCTGCTACTGCTGCTGCTGACACCGGCGTGCGGCACGCGCGCAGAGGCGACTGGCGCGCGGGCGGCAGGCATCGCGCCTCGATCGCCATCGCCGATTCCCGGGTCGATCGGCTGCACGTGCAGGCGGCCGCCATCATCCCAGAACATGGACAGTTCGGAAGCATCGCTCGAGGCATCAGCGGCCGTGACGCTGCCGCTGCGTGCCATCGATCGCTTGGACAGCGCATGCGCTGGGCGCTCTGCGGCAGCGCCGCGTCTCCGTGTAGCGGCATCGGGGTGCTGCTCCAGTGCCCGCGCAGCGTGTCGCCTACGCGGGTGCGCTGCGTCCATTCGCGGCAGCGGCTGCTGCGTGCCGCGGATGCGCCTTACCCGATCCAATCTGGTTGACGCTGACGCATGCCATTGATCGCGCACGGTATCGCGTCTATCCACCAGGGTTGCTGCTCCATTCGGCTGCGAGGGCATCATGGAAACGAGCAGGGCAGCGGTGTTGTCGTTGTCGGTGTCGTCGTCGTTGTTGCTGATGCCGCCAATCATGGACTGCTGACGCGACGCGTTCTGTCGTTGCCAATGGCGCAGGCGTTTCCTGGCGGACTGCAGCACTGCTTTCAGTGCTGCGCTTCGACAGAGCGATTCGAGCAGGGAATCAGGGCAGCGCCTTGCCATGCGCATCACCAGACCTCGTATCTCGCTGGCGGTACGCGTATGGATCGTGCCCCGAGCCAGGAGGCGGTCAAGCGCCTGCACCACGCTTCGCAGTAACGGTTCAATGCTGGCTTGTTCCAGTGCGCCATTCGGAGCGGATCCATGCGCGCTAGACCGTGCTTTGACTAGTTGAAACCAGAAAGGGATAAAATGCTTCCATGCGCGCAGCAGCGCTTTGGTTACGATCGGTGTCTGTTCGCGGTGCAGGAGTGCGCGCAGCGGCTCCCAGAATGCTCGCTCGAGATCGCGGACCAGTGCCGACTGTTGCACCTGTGGTTGGCGTTTTTGGTCACGGAGCGCGTGGTAAACGCGTTTCGTTGTCAACGAGCATGCGTCGAGGCAGGCGGCAATTGCCGACGTTCGATCCGCCAGCAGACCGGCTAAGAACAGCGCAACGAGGCGCTGGGACGGTCGCGGATGCTCTTGCTGCACTCGCCTGTCCACTAGAAGGAGCAACGTCGTCCGTGCAGACGCCCGAGCGCGGCTGGATGCTGCGCGTAGACCGAACACGACCTCATACAGCAGCGTCGTTTCGGCTTCGGCTACTGGACTGGGAGCTTCCATTACGTCCGACGCAGATGCGGCGTTCATGCTTCGCTGAAAGTACCGGTGAATACAAGCGAGACGAACCGCTTCGGCTGCGCTGTGCGACTGACGATATGCGGCAGCAAGCGCCATCACGACCTGTTCCAGGGACACTGTCAGATTCATGGCCTGCAGCAGTGCTCGGTACGCTCGTTTCTGGACCTGCATAGGGGCAGGTGCGCCAAGAGCGCCCCTCACGGCATCGAAGAGCAGCGGAGCAGTCTCGGAGTCGACCAGTGCGGTTGTGATTTCAAGCAACAGCGCAATCGCTTCAGCGTTCGGCCCGGCTGCAGGCTGAGAACTGAGCTGCGCCAGACGCTCCAAAGCCTGGTGAAAGTACAGACGACGTGTCGCATCGTCCGCTAAACGCAAGCTCGTCGATCGTATTGCTGCCAAATATGGGGCGCGTCGATCTACTGACGCCGCACAGGCGCGCTCGAACTGCGCGCGCAGGAGCGCCTCGACAGTCGGCCGAAACGCAGGCGCCTGAACTGCTGTGTGTGGTGCAGCATCGTTCGTTGACTGCACCAGCGCCGGCACGTTCTCGCCCAGCGCAACCATGTACTGGCAAGCAAGCAAAGCCCATGGCGATGCTGTCTCGTCCGCCGCGGCCTGCTGCATCCCAGCGGTTCCATCATCTGCAGTGACCAACCATTCACGCAGACGCTCCAAAATCGTGCCCCACAATGCATCGTGCCCGGGCTCCCAAAGCTCTCGCGCCCCGCGACAGACTGCCGGCCCGATCAACCATAAATCATACCGCAGAGCGTCGACCTGCGCAGCGTCATCCGCTGATTCCGCACCAAAGCGCTCCGCGCGCAGTTGGCTATCCCAGCGTTCCGCCCATTCTACGTACGCTCCGAGACGTGACGACTCCAATGAGTGGCGCAAAATCGGTAACAGCCAGGGAAAGAAGGAACGGCAATCTCCGTGATGCGCCAGAAAGGCTGCAGTACCGAGTGCGCGCACCGCCATCACAAGGAGCGATCGCAGCGCACGCGCGCTTTGCGGCCGTGCGTGCCCCGCGCAGACGCACGCATCGTAGCGTGTCAGCAGATGCGCCACCACCAGATGCATGCATGGTAACCAGGGACACGTGTCCGCCTGGATGCATGCATCGGCACGCAGCGGCGTCGATTCGTGTGCCCTGTATAGTGTCCGTTTCGAGAGGCGCCCCGCTGCATCGAATCGGCGATTCCCAGTCAGCGCCGAGGTCATCGTGCCACAGCGCCGTACCTGCTGGTGTTCATCGAGTCTCTGCTCGGCGCCGGGACGCATCCTCTGAGACCCTGCTGCATGGACGCGTGCATGTGTCGCCACAAGCGCTCGCAGCGGCTGCTTCAAGAACGGCCATAATGGCTCCAGAGCTGGTTCGAGAAACTCCTGGATGAGTTCTGCATTTCGATCTGGCTCTGTGAACTGCATCAATCTGGCCAAAAGCGACATGAACACCGAGATCTTGTCTTGGTGACCCAGGTGGCGGCAGAGCGTTCGCGCCAGCCAAGCGAGTGCACGGCTGAGAAGCGCATCCGCTGCTGGGACCGGCTTCGTAGCCGATGCGTCGCCTTCAATGGGCGGTGCTCGCAGATGCACCGGCATCGGCCGTCCATCGACCCAGACGTGCTCCGAGCGCTCCATGATCGACACGAGACATGTCGTCCACAGGATGAGCCGCCGGCCGGCAAGTTGGGTCCGACTCTGGAGATACTCCAGAATCTTAGTGCCGAGTGTGACGAGCTTTTCGCGGGTGGCCGGCGGCTCCGTGCGCGCATACGGATGCCAGACACTCATCTTTAGCAGCGTCAACAACGATTCATGCCGACTCTCCGGAAGATCCCGATTCAGCAGAGTCTCTGCGAGTAGTTCAAGCGTCGCCAACGGGACAATGGCATCCGCAGTCCGCATCCAGAGAACGACAAGGCGCCAGACAGGCGATGCTGGAAGCTGTCGCCGGTCAGAGGGCGCCGCTTCCACGCCAGAAGCTCGCTGGAAAGATTCGCGCTCGAGCAGTTCGGCCAGGGCGTCTTCCAGGATATGATAAACTTCCTCTGCAACACGCTCGTGCAGCGCCGGCTTCAACGACTGCGTATCAATGGCAACGCTCTGCAGCAGCCAGCGCCGACAAGCGCGCCGCACCGCCGCGAGACGCCATGTCGCACGGTCCGCCGGCAGATACCGCACCAGCTTCGCACAGACAGCCTGAACATAGGCTCGATCTTGGTCGGCTGTTGGTCCGGAGCCAGCGGCTTGTTCGCTTACGTCTGCGTGTTCCAGGACAGCAGGCTTTGCGTCAAGCACAAACTCCAGGGCTTCAAGTGCGATAGGTGCCACCTGAGCGAGAAACGCCTCGGTCCAGTCATCGGTACGGTTGAGGCACCACGACACGCGTCCTGCGGCCTCACTAGCGACCCGCCATAGTGCCGCCCGCTCTGCCGGCTTTGCGTGTTGCAGTTGTGCTCGACAATTGAGGATGAGCGTGATCTCGTGCATCAAGTCAGCTGGCGCAGCTCTCTGTTCCTGCGACGTACATCCAGGCAGTTCAGCACACTTGTCAGTTGGGAACGCAACCGGCACGTGCTCCACGCTATGGACTGCAGGGCTATGCCCGTCATGCTGACTGGCCGCGAGTTCCAGTTCGGCAACCGTGCCCGCGAGCAAAGACACCCGCAGATCACGTAGGTTCTCCATCCGTTCGACTCTGGTCGCGGTGTACCAGAGTGCACTAGGTGCACGCTCGATGTCAGCAGCACCCCAGGCAGGCCAACGGTCAAGCAAGCCCTGACTCGTGCAACGACTAGACCGCAGCAGCCGCAGCTACGGCCGCCGCCGGTGTCGCCTGCCGATGCCGTGCCCTGCACTGCACTTCGCCGTTGTAGTCGTACTGCTAACGCGCAACGCCCGCTTCTGCGCAAGAGCGAAACTGGTGCTCGTTACGAGCAACGAAACATGTTACCTGCCTTCACGTTCAGTGTCACTGCTCCTGATTCGAGGAGCTTCTCACTACACCATCGATGGAGCGCTCGTGGTGCCGTGAGGTTCGTAACACCTCACCGACGGTGTCGGCTGTGGCGAGGGCGGCGGCTCGCAGCCGGTGACCTCCAGATGACCCTTGCGGAAGAGGCGAAGTCGCCATCGAACGCGCCCCGGTCGCATCAGAAGCTCGTATCAGAGCTATTTCCGGAACGTTTTCGCCCTTTTTTAAAAGCTCTTGACGACGGATCACTGCCTCTGGAGGATATACCCGCCTTCAACGCTCGTCGAACGAAGATCGTCTGCACTATTGGGCCCGTAACTGCGAGCTATGAACAGTTGCTCAAAATGGCAGCGCTCGGAATGAACGTCGTGCGCTTGAATATGTCGCACGGTGACTATATGTTCCACGATCAGGTCATTGGGCACGTTCGACGAATCAACACCGAATCGCCGTTCGTGCTCGCGACGATGCTGGATATTGGCTCATTCGATCAGGTTCGCCTGGGTGAATTTCCCGGCAACGATCTCGTGCTTCGTTCGGGTGATATGTTGACGATTACCGCTCGGCATGAAGCATCGTATCCGGAGAACGTTACGGAGGTGAGCGACGATGCGTTTATAGAGGTAGTCCAGCCCGGCGATGTTATTGAGATTCTTGCGAGTCCGGACGGGAACATGGTGCTACTCCGGGTTCAGTCGCTGTCGAACGACGGCAAAGATGCACACTGTGTTGTCATGGAGGCAGGACGTGTCCGCAGTCGTTCACCGGTGGCGATTCGTGGAAAGAGTTTCAAGACGCGACCGCCTCAAAGCGGCGCCTTTGAGCACGACCTTGAATTTGCGATACGAGAACGCGTCGAAATGATTGCGCTTTCATTTGTGGAGCACCCAGAACAGATTCTAGAGGTAAGATCGCTGCTTCGGCAGAACGGTGCGAACAATACTGCGATTGTCGCGAAGATCGAAAGTGCTGCTGCGCTGCAGAACTTGCCAGCGATTATACAAGCGACAGATGCTGTAATGATCGCTCGCGGTGACCTCGGCACTGATATTCGTTACGATATGGTGCCGTTCTGGCAACAGCGAATAGGCCAAATTTGTCGCGCTTATGCAAAGCCGTGTATCGTGTCAACGCATTTCCTCGAAAGCATGGTTCTTTATCCAACCCCCACGCGGGCTGAGGTCACGGATATTGCCGAAGCAGTGAAGCAGCAGGCCGACGCCCTCATGCTGACTGCGGAAACCGCCAGCGGCAAGTATCCGCTGCGGGCGCTGAGCCTTATGAGCCGCGTTGCGCTGCGCATAGAGCAGCGCTTGGCAGCCGGCATGCGACGCCTCAACGCGGTACCCGCCTTCGAATCGAACAACAACTGGTCACCGGAGGTGCTGCGGAACACAGAGCGAGTCTGTGCTACAGCGTGCACAATCGCAGAGCAACTGCGAGCAGCTGCGATTTTATGCTTCACACAGCGAGGCTTCATGGCTACGTTGCTTTCGCGATGTCGCCCGCATTGCCCCCTCTATGCTTTTACCAGCAGCGTCATGGCAAGAAACAAGATGAGCATTCTCTACGGTGTGCGAGCATTTCGGATATTGTTTGATGGAGACCCTGAGGTCACCGTTCAGCGCGCTATGGATGAGTTGCGAGACCGTCGGGCGCTGCAACCCGGTGATCGCGTCGTCGTGGTAGCCGACGTGCTCGGTGGGCGCAATCGAGCCACAGAGGAGGAGATGCTTTTCGTCTTTGGCAATCTCGATGTGGAGAATCGTGGCTATATTAGCCGTGCGCTTGTCCGGCGAGGTTTACGGGAACTCGGTCTCAAAGCTGGCGACGATGTAGAGCTGGAAACCTGGCTCGATGATTATGAGCAGGATCAAGCGCTCATTGAGGAATGTGCTGTTGCACCGGATTTTGAGGAATGTATGGAGCGCGTTGCAGGTTCAACTGAGCGTGATGGCACCGAACCTGCGTCGCTGGAAACCGCTCGCACCGGAGCGACAGGTCGTCGGCGGGTGCTCGATCAGGTGGATTATGCTGCTTTCCGTCAACTTGCCCAGGATAGCGCTGAAATTGTTCAAACGATTCAGTTTCGCATCATGGAGTAGTTCGCGATCCGTACGGAAACGAGTGCATCATTTCTAAGAACGTGATGAAAGACTGCAGGATGCTCCGAGTGAGCATAGTTGCGAGTCTTCGCACGTCCGTTCGTAGCAGAGGCGAATCATAAACGAGAATGCACGGTACCAGATGAACTCGATGAAGGACAGGGTGCACGGGTACGGAGTATCTGCAGCTTTCGCTGGTACAGAGACGCACGCGCTTTAAGTGGCATCGGATGCGCCAGGTCGTTGACCCTAAGCTTGCCTCGTTGGCGTTGCGCAACAAGGCAGTGGCCGCCGCTGCTACGCACTGCGTTACGTTCCTTGCTGTACGCCATGCTTATAGTCTTTCGTTTCAGTCTTTTCCCCTTTTCTGGATGTAATCGAGTGCTTTTTTTTGTAGTGCATAGCAGGAGATCGCCATCAAGATGCAATGTACTCTATAGATCGTAGATGGATTGCCTGAAGGATACATGCTTTACTGAATCGTGCAAGGAGGACTGCATAGCTCCTTAAAATGAGTCGTATCATAGTACTCAGATGGTTGAGGAACTCTGAAAGAAACAAGTATATGCTCTCGCGACAGAAACCCGATATTCCTGCAGGCTGATTGCGGTAAACGGTAGTGAAGCGGTTCCTTGAACACCTTACAAGCAGCAAAAAGCGACCATTGAGGTCACGATAAGCGTCTCTGGTCTTGTCCAGCTCGTTCGAGTGGTCCTCAAATCACTGGAATACAGTTGCAAAAAAGTCCAGTATCACGTACGGTCATCTTCCAGTGAAGTCGCAACGACCGCGTTCCTGAAATGCAGCGATCCATACGAAGCACAGGGACGTCGCCTTGTTTTTTTCGGTTGACGATCGTTGCTTCGGGCACACTGGTCGGAACGTATATGGGTACTTGCGTCTGCGGAGCTCGTTCCATGTGCAATCGAACCCGTAGAGCGCGATATCATCATCTGTTCGAGCTGCAGTGGATTCATTTGACGGCTTCAGTTTCGCTCACAAAGAAGGTTCATACAACAGCACCAACCACGTTGTCGAATCATTGAAGAATTTTCCCTTGAAGTCTGGCATCGACCTTCTATTCGACAACGTAGCATTTCAGCATGCAGCTTGCTTCAGAGCTTTTGCAGATTATGTTGGGGTAGAGCTGCTGTTCATCCGTCCGTACTCCCGGTGGTTCAGTTCCGTCGAAAGAGGGTTTTCGATCGCGAGACACAATGATCGATTCACTCGGTGAATTAATGATAACCAATGGGCATACAGAGTTCCGTCGATTCGGTGAAATAAGAAATCCCAGGGAAAGGTATGGGCGTGCAAGTCGGGGATCCCGGCGGGCGGTCATCGCCGGCTGCCGAAGAAAAAAAACGAAAATATCCCGTTCTCACCGACCATCGAGCGAAGAAGAGCAACTGTCGAAGAAGACGACGCAAAAAAGGGAGACAGATGAGAGAACGTGTTTCCCCGACGGGTCGAGGACGAGACTGTAGTAGCACAGGAGGCATGAATTCGGGAAATCCTTGGAACAGTGCGTCCACTCAGCAGTAATGCACGCAAAGAGCTCATGAACTCAGACCGCAAAGCACTATCAACATCAGACAATGTTTGGTGCTGAAGACAAGACCGGAGGAGCTGATGCGAGCCAACTTCGTGCGGTAGCTTCTCAATGTCGAAATGTACAAGGAGAAACAAAAACCGACGAGAGGTTGCCAGTCGAAAACGGCTAAGAGGCGTCTGCGTCTGGGCTTCTATGTACTCTATATTATTGTGAAACGTTGTTTGTTTCATTGACATGCATGTAGTGGCTGCGTTCATGCGCACGTCCACCATTTCGTTCCGTAGCCTCAGAATCCGACAGCAATACGCACCGCCACCACCACCACCACCACCACCACCAACATCACTACCTATCCATCTCTCTGGAGATCACGGGTCATTCGTGCGTTCCACTGGATGCGAAGCTGTAACGCCAATTGTCTCCAAACTTGGTTCGTGCATCTCTATGGTATACGCGAACGGTTGATGAGTCGGCCTTGAAGTAGTGCGTACGGCCTCGAATCTCGTTTGGATTCGGTCCAATAGATTTGCACGAGCATCCGATCGAGCGACACGGGATCCACGAAGGCGCGTTTCCCGTCCGGAGCAATGCACGTGGGCAGCAGCTCGAACGCTTCGGACGTCGGCATGCGGTGCTGCCTCGTCTGCAGGGTCCGCTCCAGGTTCTGAAAATGCTGGATACGGCGAACGTCTTGCATCCATTGTCCCGAAATCGCAGACGCATACCAGTCGGTAAAGATTCTTCCTGGTGCAGCGCATGATGTTGTCCCCTGAAATTCCAGCGGACGCAGAAAACAAACTGGTAACCGGGGAACAGGTATCGCGTTTGTTTTCCACAGCGTCTGCCACGTTCTACCCGTATCAGAGAGGCGCCCTCGTACATGCGGCTCCATCGAAGCTGACCGATAACATCGCAGCAGGCGAGTCGCACGCTGCACATTCGTACTGATCACCCGTTGAATACAGGGTATACACTGCAGCGCATGCACCCTACAAGACACTGGGGCGCTTCAACGTCGACTCAACTGCCGTGGCGTTCCGACTCGCACATCAGGTCTATGTGTGCGGACGCGGTTACCCATTTCCAAACCTGGACGCTCGGTGGGCATTGGGTCCCGGCCAGCGAGAGCGACAGCATCGGCAAACGGGTATGCCCCTGTGTCATCATCCGGTTCTCTGGGCACCCCGCCCCCTGATTAGGATTCTCGGAAATAGAGTGCATCTGAATACGTGTTGGCACGCGTTTGGTCGATGAAGACGGCTCCGGCTTCACGACGCAAACCTGATGTGTTCCGCAAAGACGAAACCTCGCACACACGAAGGATTGCATGGCGTCGAAGCAGGTCCCAGTACCGTACCGGTCGACGCCAGAGAAAAAAGCGATGCCATGGCCGAGACTCGTCTCTTTCAGAGCCAAACTTTATGCACGCGTAACGCGCTCACGACACTCTAGACGACACGGGGTTTGCTGCGGTGACGCCCGTGTACAGCGCGAATGATGCGTTCAGACGTGAAAGAGTTGCTCCGGCGTTTCCGATTCTTGGATCCTCCCGCATGTTTACCAGAAAAAATGCTACCATCCCCCGGGGCTCTACCGAAAGTCGTCCACCCCAAGTTTCTCGCGACTAGGATTGAACACGCTCTGTGGACGCCTGACGAAAGCACGATCCGGGGCAGCGTTCAGCACAGAGTACGTTGCTTTGTTGGCGAGACTGCTGCCATGGTCTTGTCTAGTCAGTGTGCAGCGCATCAGGCCATGAAGTGCTTGAAGCGACTTGCTGAAGCGGATCGCCTCCAGCTGCTTTGCTATAACCGATGAGCGAGGTGGAAGCGCGAGACGCCCATACCCCTTGGACAACGGGACCGCTCGGTGCGGTTACCACGTTACCGTCTGCGGTACGCAGCGCCAGAAAATCGTCGTCGTTCAACGCTTGCCGCGTGGATGCAACTTGCGCGTGCCCCGGGTCGTCGTCAGCTGGGAACGCTTTGCGCACGCTCGCATCGCTCGCTTCAGCATTCGTGTCAGGAGGCGTCGTCTGGCTCCCGCTAGGGACCAGTTTCGGAACGGGAGCGTGCTCTCGGTGTAGCGTCTCCCCCTTAACCACGGAATGCGGTTCAGTGTCTGCTGAATACACTGGTGGCGACTTGAGAACACCGCCTAGATCCGTACTCGTCTCCGTGCTGGCGGGATGCGACGATGTCGCAGAGGCGTCATCCTCGGCGATATCCAGATCATTCTCCAACGCTTGAATGCGTGCGAGTCTTCGCGAACGCTCATTTTCTAGAAATACCTGGCTTTTCTCCTGCCATGCCTTTTTGGCAGCAACCGCTTGTGCGGCACATGCTGCAACCTCGGCCATCGCTGCCGGTACCTGAACACCACACTTGTGAAATGCGAAAATAACCTCAGCAGCAAAGTTCAGCGCATTCGTCTGGCGGCGAGCAGGCCCCGTGCGCTGCGCCACTGCATGCTTGGAGGCGTCACGTTGGCTAGGCATCCCGCGAGTCTTGTTTGGTTTTCTTGCATAGAGCTCATCCACGCCATCTCGATCTGCGGCTACTTTTCCCACAGGTCTAAAGCCGGCCAGTGAGGCCACGTTGCCGCGCAGCTGATCTGCTGCGTCGTGCGCTTTGCGCTCTTCCGTATCGACTGCGGCAGCTTCGCTGGATGCATTCGCAGACGAGATCGCATGCGCAACCGTCGTTGGACTTGGACTCGGGAGAAGCGCGCGAATCTCCGCCTGAATCGCATCGTCCTCCGGCAGCATGCTTTGAAGCGCTCGAAGCACTAGATCACAGGAGTGCTTCTGTTCGATGTACGGGTCAACTGGCTCCTCGCGGAGACGAGCCAGTTCCCGCTGCTTCCACTGCTCACGTCGACGGGCTGCTTCCGCCTCACGCCGCTTTTGTCGAGCTTGCCGTTCCTGCTCCCACCAGAGCCGCTCATTCTCTTTCCATTGGCGGTCTGATTCGCGAAACGAATCCCACGCCGACTGTATCTCCTGACGCAACGCAGCCATTCTTGCATGCAGCGACTCTCGATTGACGGGCCCAGCAGCAGCCTCTACCTCTTCGACTTCTCGATCGATGCGTTTCCGTAGCTCGTCCAGTTGGTCGCGCTGGCGATCCAGGTCGGTGCGGGCCTTGTTCAGCGCATCGTCGAGTTCGCGACGCTGAGCTTCAAGTTCTTCCCGCGCAAGACGAAGTTTTTCTACTTGTTCGCGTCGGCTTTCGTGTTCGATTTCCGCTCGGCGAGCTTCTTCGCGTGCGTGGATCCGCAAGTAGGTGAGCTCTGAAATGAGCCGTTTCTCATCAGAAAGGCTCAGTGTCGAGTGCGCTTGCGCTCCTTCAAGCTCTGCGATGCGTGCGTCGACTTCTGCTACGGAGCGGTACTTTCGCGTTACAGCCGGCGCACTCGTTTTCGGCCCTGATGCAGAAGTGCTCTCGCGCAAACGCTCCTGCACAGCACGCTTTCTGTCCAGGAGCTCGCGCCAGCGCTGCTGCGCTTCCTGGAAAGCGGCCTTTGCCGATTGCAGTTCAGCCTGATAGCGTTCTCGTATCGCCCGCACTTGCTGTCGCGACTTTGCCGACTTGGAGAGCTCTTGTCGAATGCGATCCACCTCAGAAAGTTTCTCCGCCTCCAGCTTCTTGATCTCGTCAATACTCGGGCGCGGGTAACGTTTTACTCGGGTGTGCGAAGTACCTTCTTGCAGAAGTTCACCTCGAGAGCCAGCAGCTGGCGTCGCATCAGGCACCGACGTCAGCGCTGCCGTCTTGGCGTTCTCAGCACCGATTATCGGAGCCGATGGCCACTCGGACGGCTCCATCATACTGCCTGCTTCCTGCCGGCTAGACAAGATCCCCGTCCAGAAGCAAGCAATGAGTAAACCTGCCACACGCCTCGCGACCTGTCACGAGCACCGTCTCACTGCACGGTGCGGCTAGGCAAGCGCAACGATAACTGTTTGACTGGGCCGCAGCGCCGCAAAGCTGCGGCGTACGCGTCCACAGGTGCCCCCGCAGGCGTTGCCCCGACGCACTCAGTACCGCCGGGTATCCGCTGCGCTCTGGCGATGTTTCGATGCAGCGCGTGCCGTGACACCAGCGGATCTATTGATCGATCCATCGATCCATTTTCTCATCGGCAAAACGTTTCCCTAGGCCAGCGTTCTCCGATTATGCGCATTTTTCTTTTCTTTCTTTTTTTGTGTTATTTTTTCAGTGCGCGGTATCGATCCATCGATCCAAAGATCCTCCGGCAAAACGTTTCCCGAGGCCAGCGTTCTCCGA
>Ga0080006_1140694_pt1 | contig 55219 bp, 50 predicted proteins | sample RS3BMetagenome_FD_69209 | JGI IMG/M metagenome (GOLD analysis project Ga0080006, IMG submission 69209) | Ferric oxide microbial mat and aquatic microbial communities from Rainbow Spring, Yellowstone National Park, USA - RS3B (SPADES... ...
CACTCCGAACTCGGCGACCGCACGCCGGCCGAAGCAGAAGACGACTACCGTCAAAGATCTCAGCCCGACGTGGCATGAGAAACCCAAACACCTGAGCCTCCATCAGACCCAGGCCGGTTCACAGCGGCCTGGGAAGAGGCGCTGAGGTCGTCGTAGGGAGTCACGGCACCACGCCTCCGAGCGCGCCGCGACTCAGGAGCGGGAGCCCGCTGCGCATGGCAGTAGCCGCAGATCGGCACCGGGGGCCTCACGGCTTGATGAGGTTCAAGTCGGGGATGTCGTCGAAGCCCCCGTCCCGCGTCGCAAGGTCCAACCCGTGAGCCAAGGCCGTCGCTGCGATCCAGCGGTCAGCCGTGTGGATCTTGTCGTGGATGGCATGCCCGTGCTGTTTGGCCCAGACGGTCAGCCGGACGTACTCGTCTTGGACGGCTTGGCTCACCTGGAACCTGGCCACCGACTCGATGCGGGTGACCAGGGCTGCCGTACGCTGTTCTCCCCAGTTCTTGAGTCCGGGCCAAGCCCGTAGCTCGACTTCGGTCTGCACAGCGATCGCGACCGTTCGGCCGGTGAGTGTCGTGGCCCACGACGTGCCCTGTGGTGAGCGCGGAGACGACACGTAGATGTGGGAGAACGCATCAGTGTCCAGGAGCACTGGAAGGGCAGGGGCTTCGTCGGGTGCAGTCAAGAACCAATCTCCGCCAGGAACTCCTCGACGTCGCCTTCACTGACGCCAACGATCCCACCCGACGGCATGGCGCCCCGGGCAGGAATGACTTCCAAGGGCTGGGCGGACCAGTCGGCAGGCAGGTGCTCCAAGGCGAGCGTGGGCTCCACGATGCGCATGAGCCTCATGTCGGAGCGCTCGGCAACACCGGTTGCGGCCACCCGCTGGCCGATGAGTCGGGCTGCAGCATCGAGGTCGACGACGTCCTCGAGACTGATGTCGTGCCCGACGTCATCGCGTACCCGGAAACGTCGTGCGCGAAGATCGACCTTGTCGAGTCTGCCCGTGACCGTAACGACTTCCGTCTGGCGTTCCGACGTCACGTTCCAGATCGTGTCGTCCAGGTTGACCACCGCAATGACCTGACTGGCGGCAGTGGGCCCCGTGCCCCAGCTCGCAACCATCCTCTCGGCGCCCATCGTCTCGAGGTGTGCAACGAGCTTCCCGATCGAGCGCGACACCAGGGGACTTGCCCATTCGGGCGGCTCATTCGTGGCGATCGCCACAAATGCCTCCTCGAGGCGGCGGGCAACGATGTCACCGTCGCTGTCCGGCATCGGCAGGGCCTCTTCGTCACCCACGGAGAGCTCGAGCACCGTCGACCCCTGCCCGATGCCAGTGAGACGGATCTCGCTGATGCGGTCCACGTGGTTCGGAGCGCGCCCAGGGCCTTCGGCGCCGGCGACCTGGCGGGCGATGCGGGTAGCGGTGAGCTGGAGCGCGCTCCCGAGTTCGGTGAGGTCACGCAGCGTGATCTGCCCACTCGGGCTGCTGATGCCTTCCAAACGCAGTTCGAAGTTCCTGCTGGTCATTCTCACCTCCCCGTTGGCTGCGAACACAGGCTATCGGCGGGCTACGACCGGGCCGGTCTTCGTTTCGGGCGCTGGAGGTTTGTTGCGAGGAGATCCTTGCGGGGTGTCGGAAGGTGACCGGGTGCGGATCGGTCTCCGTCTCACGGGTGGTGAACTTGAGGAGCGGGAGTGACGCCGTCGTCTAGCTCGATGGTGCGGGCGAGAATGTAGTCCGAACCGTCGCCTGGTTAGGTGGCTGAACTGGGCTTTCGCGATGTTGGGCACCTCGTCCGTTGATCTGTGCTGTCGACAGGTGCACCATCAGTGCACTGGGCCGTGCCTCGTTTGAGCGCGACGATTCCGGCACCGCAGAGCCGTGGAGGCTGAAGGATGCAGGACCGGGACTCACGAGTGCCGACCTCGATCCCGGGAACCCGAACAGGTTGAGGAGGACTTGACCGGGCCGCCCAGCGTTGCCGACTGGCCGGCGGATCGGGTCATGCGGATGTCGTGCCCGATCTCAGGCTGCTGACCCCGGACGCAGGTGAGCTTGGCGAGGAAGCGCACTGGCTCTCGATAGGCGGTGCGCCCCGAGCAGTACGCCCCCAGGGCACGGTGGCGGCAGGCGACAACGGGGCGCGGCAAGGAGTGCGGGACCGGGAACCTCGATCGGACCGACCGAGCTGAACCACTCCCGGCCAGGCCATCACGCGGGAGTGGCATCCGACCAATGTCGTGGGCCGGGGGAAGGGCGGACGTAGCGCCGGCGCATGGCGTCGCGTCCATGTCGGTCACTCCGCCCCTACTTCGAGAAGTGAGCTCGTCATTCTTGGCCGAGGTTTGGGATTTGACCCGGAATGCCCGCGGTGGACCTGTCTGGACGGTTGTCGGCATGGAAGAGACCGATGCCACGGACAAGTTGATCGTTTCGTACTACCCGACTCGGACGAAACTGACCGACCAAGCCCTCACGCTGGTGCGAGCGTCCGTCCGCAAGGCCGGGCCACTTTCCGGCGAAGAGGCCTCGCGCCTGCTGACGCACACCGCCAGGCACGTGGCGATGGCCGTCGCTCGGGGGGTGGTCCTCGAGACGAGGTTGGTCTTCGCTCCGGCCGAGATCGCAGCGTCGGTCCGCGAAGTCCGCGACAACGGCGCGCAGTGGAGCCCGTTCCAGGCCAACCTCGACCGGGTCGCCCGGGCAGCAGCTCCCAGGCTCGGTCACACAACGCCCACGCGGATTCCCGGGTCGCCGCGCCTGCGACCCTACGAATCCCAGGAGCGGGCGCTCCTCGCCGCGTCGGCCCGGGGGATGACCTCGGAGGGCGGAAGGTCGCTGCTCGGAGGGCTGGCCCTGGGGATGGGGGTGGGTCTCATCGGACCGGCTGCAGGTGCTGTCATGGCCGAGCACGTGGTCCGCTTCGACGGAGGTGTAGCAGTCTGGGTGCCGGATCAGCGCCGCCATCTCGGCTGCGAGCCAGCGTGGGCAACCGTGCTGGCCGAGCTCGCGGAGGCTCCCGGGACGCGACTCACCGGCATGTACGACAGCGTGGCCCGGCAGCGTCTGGCACGGGAACTCGGGCGCTCCACCGGGCGTCCCGAGTTGAAGTCCGAGCGTCTCCGCAACACCTGGCTGGTGGAGCTGCTGCGGCGGGACCTGCCCATCCCGGTGATTGCTGCAGCGGCGGGGATCGGGGCGTCCACCCTGGTCCGCTATCTGGAGTTCGTGCCCGCTCCGAGCGGGCAGGAGATGATCGACTGGCTCGCCTCGACTGGCGCGGCGAAGACACTGGCCACGCCCGGCATCCCTATTCTCAGCGCACCCGCCGTGGGCGCCGCCCCATCGCTGCGCGCCGGGCGTGGGGTGGCAGAGGTGCTGCGGGCATACGTGCCGCGGGACTCACGTGTGGCCACCATCTGGCAGGGAGAGCTCGGTTCGCAGTTCAACGACGCCGTCTCTGCGGCGACGCACGATCCGGCCCGGGCCCGGAATCTCGTCATGGCGGCCGCCGCACTGGTCGCGTGGGCGCTCGACACCGGAGGGATCCCCCTCACACGTTCGGCGCTCCTCAAGGACTCCACCATCGACCGGTGGGTTGCCACTTCGATGGCCAGCTCCAAGTCGACGGCCGCCATACGGCCCCGTCTGAGGGCACTGGCCGAGGCCGCCGGGGTGCGCAAGGCCAGCAGGCATGCAGCGGACCCGGTGGCACACCCTGTTCCCTACTCCGACCAGGAACTCGAATGCCTCCTGGCTTGTCGCCCGGCGCTGGGGGCGGCCGACCAGACCGTCCTCGACGCCCACCTCGTCGCGTGTCTCGGGGCCGGTGCGTCGGGCCGGGACCTGGGGCGCTTGCGATCCGGCGACATCGTCAGGGTGGCAGACGTCCCGCACATCCGGTTCCCCGACGGGCGTCTGGTTCCGGTGAGGCCCGACGCCCAGGACCTGGCTCGGCAGATGGCGCTGTCGGGCGGGCTGATGACCGGCCGGGAGACACGCAAGGTCACCCGGTTCCGTCAGCGGATCTCCAATGCCGCCGGGGTGGGCCTCGACCCGGGGCGTCTGCGGGCGACATGGCTGCTGCGGCAGGTGGGACGGGGCGTTCCACTGCGCATCCTCGTCGCCGCGGCCGGGACGCAGTTGCTCGAACTGACCTCGCTCGTGGCGCTCCTCCCGGCCGTGCCGGACGAGGAGGTCGTGGCTTGGACCTCGAGCGGAGCGAGGTCACTCCCGCCGGATTGAGGCCTGGCGCCGAATGCACGCCGAAGCGGCAAGGACAGGGTGACCTGTCATGGAGAGCAGTGCCTCTGGTCCGGAGCAGGTCATCGAGGGCTACGTGCCCGTCGGGGTGGACGCGGACACTTGGAAGGGCATCGAGTGTCCCGTCCGCGGCTGGGTTCGAGCCGCGCAACCCGGCCACCGCCGGCGGGCGCTCCAGTTGCTCCACGCTGCCACCCACCTCGCCGCCTGGGCCAGGGCCGAGCACATCCCGGTCAGGGCGGACACGGCGCTTCGCGACTCCACGATCGAGCGCTTCTGCGCCTTGGCCGAGAACGATGGACGGTTCTCCAAGACCACCCGGGCGACGATCCGAAGTCACCTCCGCTATCTGGCCAGGGCACAGGCCATTCCCGGTAACGCACCGCAACCACCGGAGCTGCCCAGGGCACGGGTCAAGGCTCCCTACAGCGATCTCGAGGTTGCCGGCTACTTCGCGCTCGCTCGCGCCCAGTCCAAGGAGATGAGGCGATCACGGCTCGTCGCCTTGTTGTGCTCCGGCCTCGGGGCGGGGTGTGGTCCTGCGGATCTCCGCTACCTGCGTGGCAGCGACGTCCGCACCTGCGACGACGGGGCCGTCGAGGTCGAACTCAGGGGCCCCCGCCCGCGCACGGTGGTCGTCCTCGACCGCTACAGCGAGGAGCTGGCGGCACTCGCCGCAGCCGCCGGACCCCAACTGCTGATCGGCGGGGTCAAGCCGGAGCGTCGGGCGGTGACCGGGGGTGTGCTCTCCCGGGTCGAGGGAGGGCGGGATCTGGCACCGCTCGAGTCGTCCCGCCTTCGGTCGACCTGGCTGGTCCATCATCTCCGGGCCGGGACCCGGATCGACGTCCTGATGGTCGCTGCCGGGCTCCGATCGGCGAACTCCCTCGTCGACCTGCTTCCGCTGGTCGGTGAGGTGCCGTCCGAGCAGGTGCGGTCGCTCCTCCGGGGTCCCGCCGAAGTTCCGTCCGGCCCCGGGGATTGCCACCCATGAGTGCCCGAGGACTCTCGTGATGGTGACCTCGAGCCCGAAGACCCATCACCCGGAGCGGCGCTGGCCCCGTTCCGAGGACTCACTCCGACGGAACTACGCAGATGCCGCCACAGTCGTGGACTGCTCCGGAGTGGCCGAAGAGATCGAAGAGCGCATCATCACCCGGCACCCCGACTCGGGGAAGATCATGGGGCGACCACGTGAGCTGAAGGCGAGGGCCTGGCTGGTGGCCGGCATCATGCTGGCGCTCGACGATCGCGACCTCACGATCGCCAACGTGTCCGAACTGCTGAACCGGCTCCCCGACGACCTGCTGGACGACCTGGGCCTCCGTCGGCGTCACGGTCACGACGATGTGACCAACCCTGATGCTGTGGGGCACCTGTGGTTGCGCATGACCGAACTGACGAACGACTCCGCCACGATCGACGGCAAGCGACTCCGGCTCGTCGACGACCTTCCCGTCGTCGAGTACCACGCCAAGGCACTCGACTGGAAGGCACGAGAGGCGTCGATCGAAGTGGGGGCCATGTCGGCCCCTCTCTCGTCGAGGAAGGTGTCCACGCGCGGCACCCCCCGGGAGATCAGCGACCAGGAAGCAGAGGAAAGGCGCCGACTGAGGGCCTGGATGGCGGACACCCTGTTGGCTGCCACGTGGCCGAGTGGCGCACGGCTCGGTGCCATAGCCGTCGACTGGACCGATCACGAGACGATGGCCAAGAACACGACCTCGAAGAAGACCTCGGCCGATCCGGATGCCCGGCACGGACGTCGCCGCCCGAAGAACGGCCTCTCTTTCAAGAAGAAGGGGACATCGAAGAGTCGCTCTGGTCCAAACACTGGTGCGCCGCAGGAGAGCCAGAGAGACTCGGCGTTCGAGACGGACAAGAGCGCGCCCTTCTTCGGCTACAACATCCACTTCGCCGTGGCAACGGCTGAGATCGATGGTGCGCCCGTGCCCGAAGTGGCGCTGAGCATGCGCGTCACGCCTGCCAACGACATGGATGTCGGGCCGATCCTCGTCGAGGTGGTGGACACCGTCCTGGCCGGTGAGTTCTGGGACGCGGACCAGGAGCCCGAGGTCGCTGCCGACCGCGGTTACTCGATGCGGTCGCCGGAGAAGGTCCACCTCCCTCTCGCTCGCCGAGGGGTCCACTTCACCTTCGACTTCACCTCGTCCCAGTACGGGCGCCGTGGAACCCACAAGGGCGCCCCACTCATCGGCGGCATTCCCCACTGCCCCGGCACACCCGTGGACGTCACCAACGAGCCGCCACCACCACCCTCGGCCAGTCCTGACGACTGGGCTGCCTACTGGAAGCGGCGCAAGACCCTCGATGCCTATGCGTTCCGCCGGTTGGGTGCCGCCTCGGCAGACCTCAAGAACCGGTTCGAGTGCCCGGCGAAGTCCAAGAACCCGAAGGTGCGCTGTCCTCTCGTTCCGAAATCCCAGTCAGTGCCGGCCGAGAAGGACATCCCCGAGGTGTACGACCCGCCGGACGCGCCGCTCCCATGCTGCAACACCTCCTTCTCGGCCGGCCCAGATGTCGGCTTGGGCGAACGCCAGCGCCATCCGCACGGCTCGGACGGGTGGACGCGTTCCTACGACCGCAGGTCGGGCGTCGAGCGGTTCAACTCGGCGATCAAGATGCACACGAACATCGACGCAGACGACATCCACGTCCTCGGACTCGCCAAGCGGACGATGGTGATCCTGCTGTCGACCGTGGCCACCAACGTCCGCCTCGTGCGGAGGTGGGCCGAGGAGACAGGGCAGGAAGCGAGCCGCCTCGCCGATCCTGAGTGCTGGGACCCCCGGGCTCTGAATGCCGTTCCAGACCGGGCTGCGTGAAGTCCGCATCCCTTCCCTCATGGGAACGCTTCGATTCGCTGAAGATCCCGGCACGCTCCGACATCAGAGCGCAACCTGCTGCCACTGCGGGCAAGCCCGATCCGCCAGACTCAGACCTGGTCGCTCGCTGAGGACGACGAGGACTGACTGGCCCGATACTCGCTGCGGGCCGCCGCCATCTCGGCACGGAGGAAGAACTCGTAACCGTGTTCCCCGACCCAGGGGAGATCGCGTGGAACGTCTCGCTTCTTGGTCAGGCCATATCGCTCCATGAAGTCCCGAACCTGGGCCCTCCCTGCGCGGTCAGCAAGGATGAACAGCGCTCGTTCGACGTCCACCGGCTGTCGACCCGTGTCGTCTGCTTTCGCTAACACTCTCGGGCGAAGCCACTGGTAGGCCGTCCACGAGACAGGATCACCTTGCCGTCCGCCAGCTTTCACCAGTTTGTTTGTGGCGGCATCGGCATAGTCGAGGCCACGAGCCGCGTTGATGTCTCTGATATCGATGATGACGTGCTCGCCGGGCCAAAGTGCAGAAAGCAGGGTCGACGCAGTTGCGACGGATACCCCCCGAACCTCCTTGCAGAGTGCTATCCAGGTCTCGGGGTCATCGACCTTGAGGAGGATTGTCTTGTCCTCACGCACCGGAACCTCAACCTGCTCGGGTCGGGAGTCCATGTGTCGGCTACCACGGTCGCCGAGCCTGGGCAGTGTGATCGGTGCCTGCCTCTTGAAGTTCCCTACGCTCAGAACGAGCAAGTGCCACGCCCAGAGAGGGTCCTCGTCGAGCGGATTGCGCGTTCGACCACTGGCAGTCCAGAACGCATCGGCAGCTTGCAGCGTGCTCTCCCAGACCGCTGATTCGTCGAATGCAGCGTTGAGCGCGTCAATCTCATCGGCACCGAAATCGGCGTCCCAAAGCGACCTCGCATCTGAACCCAATCTCACCGTCTCCTGCTTCAGTGGTGCACGTGAGTCAAAAGGCTAAGCCCCGCGCCCTCGCTTGACCCCCAGATCAAACGAGGTCTAGGCGGGGCCTGCCCCCCCAGCCCGTGTAGCGAGCAGGACCCGGACCCCAGTGGTCGGAGGCCGCAATGGGACTTCTGCCGACTCATGGCCCGACTTATGCCGAGTGTCCCGCCAAACTTATGCCTAGTGCTCCGCAGAGCGGGTGACGGGAATCGAACCCGCGTGTCCAGCTTGGGAAGCTGGCGCTCTACCATTGAGCTACACCCGCGACGAGGAGAACACACTATCGTCTGTCGGGCATGGTTCTCTCCGACCGCTCCATACGCGAGGCACTGGCTGCCGGCCGCATCACCATCGACCCCCTCGACGAGTCGTGCATCCAGCCGTCGTCGGTCGATCTGCACGTCGACCGCTACTTCCGCCTCTTCCGGAACCACACCAGCCGGGTCATCGACGTCCGCGAGGACCAGGAGGACCTGACCGAGCTGGTCGACGTCGGGGACGAACCGCTGATCCTCCACCCGGGCGAGTTCGTGCTCGGCTCCACCACCGAAAAGGTGACCCTGCCGGCCGACCTGGTGGCCCGCCTCGAGGGCAAGTCGTCGCTCGGCCGCCTCGGCCTCCTCATCCACTCGACGGCCGGGTTCGTCGACGCCGGGTGGGACGGCCACCTCACCCTCGAGCTCTCCAACGTCGCCAACCTCCCGATCACGGTGTACCCGAGCATGAAGATCGGCCAGATCAGCTTCCTGCAGATGACGACGCCCGCCGACGTCCCCTACGGCTCGGACGGCCTCAAGTCGAAGTACCAGGGCCAGTGGGGCCCGACCCCCAGCCGGTACGCCGACAACTTCCGCCCCTGAGCGGCGGATTGTCGCGCCCGGGCAGACCCCGGCTAGCTTTGTTACCCGTTAGTAACTTCTAGGAGGAGACGGCAGTGGTCATCAGACTGGTTCTCGGACTCGGCATCACCGTGGTGATGCTCGCCATCGCGGGCCGGCGGTTCTATTGGCTGGGGAGCCTGGTCGCCTCCGGCCAGCCCGCCGTGCCGAGCCGGGCCCGGGACATCCCGGCGCGGCTGAAGGCCGAGCTGGTCGAGGTGGCGGGCCAGAAGAAGCTGCTCCAGTGGACCGTGCCGGGCATGGCCCACTTCTTCACGATGTGGGGCTTCACCATCCTGATCCTCACCATCATCGAGGCCTTCGGGAACCTGTTCGCCCGGAGCTTCGCCATCCCGCTCATCGGCAACACCGCGGTCATCGGATTCATCGAGGACTTCTTCGCCGTCGCCGTGCTCGTGTCGATCGCCACCTTCATCGTGATCCGGGTCAAGCACTCGCCCAAGCGCGAGAACCGACGCTCCCGCTTCTTCGGGTCCCACACGACCGCCGCCTGGCTCGTGCTGCTGGCCATCTTCGGCGTCATCACCTCACTGCTCCTCTACCGGGCCGCACAGGTCAACACCGGCTACTTCCCCTACGGCCAGTGGGCCTTCGCCTCCCACACCATCGCCCGGGCGCTCGCCCCGCTCGGCACCGGGGTCAACAGCGTCCTCGAGACGACCTTCCTGCTGGTCAACATCGCCATCATCATGGGCTTCCTGGTCTTCGTCGCCTACTCGAAGCACCTGCACATCTTCCTGGCGCCGATCAACGTCGCCACCTCCCGCCGGCCCCGTGCCCTCGGCGCCCTGGCCTCCACCCCGGACATGACGATGGAGGACGTCGGCGACGAGGACGAGGCCGTCTTCGGCGCCGGCCGGATCGAGGACTTCACCTGGAAGCAGCTGCTCGACATGGCCACCTGCACCGAGTGCGGTCGGTGCCAGTCCCAGTGCCCGGCGTGGAACACCGGCAAGCCGCTGTCACCGAAGCTCCTGATCATGGACCTCCGCGACAACATGTTCGCCAACGCCGACCGCATGCTCCAGAAGAACCGTGCCGCCGGGGTCGAGGTGGAGAACCTCGTCGGCAACGTCATCGACCCGGACGTCCTGTGGTCGTGCACGACGTGCGGGGCCTGCGTCGAGCAGTGCCCGGTCGACATCGAGCACATCGACACCATCATCGACATGCGCCGCTACCAGGTGCTGATGGAGTCCGAGTTCCCGTCCGAGGCCGGACTCATGCTGCGCAACGTCGAGAACCAGGGCGACCCGTGGGGCCTCGGCGGCTCCAAGCGGACCGAGTGGATCGACGCGCTCGACTTCGAGGTCCCGGTCATCACCGGCGCCGTCCCCGACGACGTCGAGTACCTCTACTGGGTCGGCTGCGCCGGCGCGCTCGACGAGCGGGCGCGCAAGGGGGCCCAGGCCACCGCCCGCATGCTCCACCGGGCCGGCGTCACGTTCGGGATCCTCGGTCCCAAGGAGTCGTGCACCGGCGACCCCGTACGACGCCTGGGCAACGAGTACCTGTACCAGGAGCAGGCGATGAAGAACATCGAGACCCTCACCGACGCGGGGGTGAAGAAGGTCATCGCCACCTGCCCGCACTGCTTCAACTCGCTGGCCAACGAGTACCCGGCCCTCGGCGGCAACTTCGAGGTCATCCACCACAGCCAGCTCCTCGACCACCTCGTGCAGGCTGGCAAGCTGACGCCGGGCGGCGGCTACGCCGGCTCGGTCACCTACCACGACCCGTGCTACCTGGGCCGCCACAACCGGGTGTTCGACGAGCCCCGCTCGGTCATCGACGCCATACCCGGCGCGACGCAGATCGAGATGAAGCGTTGCCGCGAGAAGGGCTTCTGCTGTGGTGCCGGCGGGGCGCGCATGTGGCTGGAGGAGAACATCGGGACCCGGGTCAACATGGACCGCACCGCCGAGGCGATCGGCACCGGCGCCGACGTGGTCTCGACCGCCTGTCCCTACTGCATGATCATGCTGGACGACGCCGTGCGGGCCAACGCCAAGGAGGACGACGTCCGGGTCCTGGACCTGTCCCAGCTGCTCGAGGAGTCGATGGGCGAGGCCGCCACCGTCGGAGCGGCCTCGTCCGCCGCGGCGCCGGCGGTCCCGTCCGAGGAGCGTCCGGCCGAGGAGTGACCCGCCGGCCCGGTCCGGCCCCGGGTCGGCCCGACGTCAGCCGAACGCCTTGGCGTCCGCCTCGCGCAGGCGGGTGGCCAGCGCCGACAGCATCTTACGGGCGATGCTCGGAACCGACTCCAGCAGTCCGTTGAACTGGCGCTGGGACATGACGAGCACGTCCATGTCCGTCTCCGAGACGACCGATGCCGATCGGGGCCGGCGGTCGAGCAGCGCGAGTTCGCCGAAGTGGCTGCCCGCCTCCAGGCGGGCCACCCGCTTGCCGTTCCGGGTGACCGAGGCGCGTCCGTCGACGATGATGAAGAACTCCTGTCCGATGCGGCCCTCCTCGACCAGGATCTTGCCGGCCGGGACCGACACGGCGTCGAGGGACGAACGGATCTTGCGCAGTTCGGATGCCGTGCACCCCGAAAAGAGCCAGATGGATTTGAGGTCGGTCGCCTTGGGTCCGGGTGCCATTCCCCCAGGCTAACGGGGCGCGCCGTGGCTCGCGTGCCAGGGGCGGACGCGGGCGCGCTGGTACCATCGGCGGCTCCGCAGGAGGACCGCGTCCGTCCGGCGGGGAGTCGGTGAACCGAGGACGGGAACGACGATGGATGCGTCGGAGGAGAGCGACGGGGATGTGCCGGGAACCGGACCGGCCGACGACCGGCCGGTGGGCACCCTGCGGGGCGCCGGCGTGGCGATCGACGGGCCGCGGGCGGCCCGCGTGGCAATCGCGCTCGTCCTGGTTGCGCTCGTCGTGGTGGGTGGCGTGCTGCTCGTGGCCGGTGTCCGGAAGAACGCCCAGATCGACGAGTTGAAGGCGAGGGGCGTACCGGTCCAGGTGACGGTGACCCGGTGCCTGGCCCTCGTCGGGGGCACCGGGCAGAACCCGGCGGGCTACGAGTGCACGGGCACCTACGCGTACGGAGGCCGGACCTACGTGCGGGGGCTCCCCGGGAACGCGAACCTCCCGGTGGGGAGCGTGGTGGCGGGCGTCGTGTCGTCCTCCGACCCGGGCCTCCTGTCGACCCCGTCGACCGTGTCCGCCGAACACACCTCGGCGAGCGTCTACGTGCTCCCGGCGATCCTGTTCGCGACCGCGGGCGCCGTCGCCGCGTGGTCCCTGGTGCGCCGCCGACGGCGGAGCCGCACCGGCGCCTGAGCCTCGCCGCTTGGTGGGCCGCGGACGCGGCGCGCTACCGTGGCGCATGGCCCGCGACCCGGACAAGCCCTCGCTGTCGGAACGGTTCACGCGTGCCGTCATCAAGGCGGACGGCACCGAGCCGACCGAGGACGAGGGTCCCCAGACGGTCGAGGAGCTCGAGGAGGCCGTCGCCCGCGCCGACGACAAGGAGCGGCTGATCGGGCTGATCGCCGCCCCGTTGGCCGGCGCCATCGGCCTGCTGGTGACCCAGAGCATCAGCGCCAACAGCGCCAAGCCCTCGTCGGGGACGCAGCTGCTGGCGGTGTCCCTCCTGGTGCTGGCAGCCGTGATGCTCGCGTCGGCCTGGTTCCGCAAGCGGCTCTACGTCGGGATCGCCATGGCCCTCTACGGCCTGTCGATCTTCAACCTCAAGTTCTGGGGCTTCGGCATCCCGTACCTGCTGTTCGGGTCCTGGTACCTGGTGCGGGCGTACCGACTCCAGCAGAAGCTGAAGCTCGCCCAGGGCGACGACTCCACCGGCCCATCGGATGGCCCGACCCGACCTGCGCAGCCCAACAAGCGCTACACCCCGCCGGTCACCGGCCCGGCCAAGCCGCGCAAGACCCCGAAGCCGGGCACCGAGAGCTGACGCGGGCGCCGGGCGCACCGGCGCCCGGCGGCGCATGCCGCCCGGTGGGCCTGGCACCCCACCCCTCGGGCCGGACCACGGTCCGCGATCCCGTCGTCCGACGGGTCGCGCGCTCCCTCCGCCTCGCCACCGGACGACGCAGGGCGCCTCCGGCCTGTTCACGCGTTGGTAACACGGCAGTGACTGTGCCGAAATCCTCACGCTGCATTGTGTGACCCGGCAGAGCGAATCTGCCTGCCTTGGCTACCGCCGCCGACGTCCGAACGGACCGAGGCGGTCGGGGAGCGGTCAACGCACGAGGCAACTGAGGAGAGGAGCACCCAGCAGTGCTAGCAGCAGCGTTAACTCTGGTCCCATATCCGAGCTGGCTCAATCCGGCGGACAACACGTGGCAGATGGTGGCCGCGACGTTCGTCGGACTGATGAGCCTGCCCGCACTCGCGGTGCTCTATGCCTCGCTCGTGCAGAAGAAGTGGGCGGTCAACGTCCTGGCGATGATGTTCGCCGGCTTCTCGATCGTCATGGTCTGCTGGTTCCTCTACGAGTACAAGATGGGATTCGGCGCCAACTCGTGGGGAGGCGGCGTCAAAGCGGGCGTGCCGACCCAGTTGTCCGGCGTCGGGGGCTGGACCCACTTCCTCGACAACTTCTGGGGCAAGCCAGGTCCGATCACCAGTCCGGGCGGCCTGCAGAACCAGGCGGTGTCGGCGGCCAACACCGCCATCCCCTTCCACTTCCCGACGGCGACGCTGGCGTACTTCCAGTTCGTGTTCGCGGCCATCACCCCGCTCCTCTTCATGGGCAGCGTGCTCGGCCGGATCAAGTTCAGCGCCTGGATCCTGCTCGTACCGCTGTGGTCGACCTTCGTCTACAGCATCAACGCCTTCCTGCTCTGGGGCGGCGGCTACTTCGCCCAGGAGGGCGCGCTCGACTACTCCGGCGGGTACGTGATCCACATGTCGGCCGGCGTGTCCGGGTTCGTGGCGGCGTGGGTGCTCGGACCACGCCTCCTACGGGACCGCCAGCACGCCATCCCGAACAACCTGGTGATGGCCTCGGTCGGGGCCGGGATCCTGTGGCTCGGCTGGAACGGGTTCAACGGCGGTGACCCCTACTACGCCGGCGCGGACGCCGCCGCGGCCGTGGTCAACACCAACCTGGCCACCGCCACCGGAGTCATCGTCTGGATCGCCCTCGACGCCTGGCTGTCGAAGGAGAAGAAGCCCACCTTCCTCGGTGGGGTGAACGGCATGATCTGCGGCCTGGTCGCGATCACCCCGTGTGCCGGCTGGGTCAACGGGCAGGGCGCCATCTACATCGGTGCCATCGCAACCGTGGTCGTGTGGTTCGCCTGGAACTTCCTGTCCAAGGTCCGGCCGTTCTCGAAGGTGGACGACGCCCTGGGCGTCATCTACACCCACGGCATGGCCGGCCTCCTCGGCGGTCTGCTGCTGGGCGTCTTCGCCGACCCGGGCATGATCCAGTTCCCGTGCGGCCCGGCCCACGTGCCGGCGACCTATGCCGCCACTTCGGCCGGCTGCACGCCGTTCAGCGTCAGCGGGCTGCTCTACACGGGCTCCGCCCACCAGCTGTGGGAGCAGTTTCGGGCGGCCGTGTGGGTGATCCTCTGGTCGGCCCTCGTCACCTTCATCCTCATGAAGCTGATCGGCCTCGTGCTCCGGGGCTCCCGGTACAGCGAGGAGGTCCTGGAGGTCGGCGACCTGGCCATCCACGGCGAAGAGGCCTTCCCGACCGAGACACTCGGCGAGCGTGTCGGTGCCTTCGCCATGGCCGGCGAGGTCAGCGTCGCCCGCCGACTGTCGGAGTCGCCCGCCTCCGAGGAGGAACCGGTGTGACCGGGTCCGCACCGGCCCTGCCGGAAGCCGACTCCCCATCAACGGTTACGACAAGGAGAATTACATGAAGCTCATCGTGGCGGTGCTCAAGCCGTTCAAGCTCGACGAGGTCAAGGAAGCCCTCAAGGCCCTCGGGGTCCACGGGATGACCCTCACGGAGGCCCAGGGGTTCGGGCGCCAGCGGGGACACACCGAGGTCTACCGGGGCGCCGAGTACGAGGTCGAGTTCGTCCCGAAGATCCGACTCGAGGTCGTCGTCGACGACGGCCAGGCGGACGACGTGGCCAACGCCATCGTCGATGCCGCCGGCACGGGGAAGATCGGGGACGGGAAGGTCTGGATCCTCGCGGTCGACGAGCTCATCCGGGTCCGCACCGGCGAGCGAGGGGCGGACGCCCTCTAGGGGCCGCGCCACGGGACCCGCCGGGACCCCCTTCCGGCGGCGGAACAGCAGGGACGGCCGGCCTCCGGGCCGGCCGTCCCTCGTGTCCGGGGGGCGGGTCCGTGGCCGCCCGGGCCGCCCCGGCCGCCGAATCGTCAGCCGGCCTGCCTGCGGACCGCCTCGGCGGCCGCCGCGGCCGCCTCGGCATCGCCCAGGAACCCGTGGGAGACGATCGAGAGGTCGTCGGCCAGCTCGTAGCGGTACGGGATCCCGGTCGGGATCTCGAGGTCGACGATGTCGTCGTCGCCGATCCCCTCGATGTGCTTGCGCAGCGCCCGCAGGCTGTTGCCGTGGGCGACGACCAGTACCGTGCCGCCACGCGCCCCCTGGTCCAGCAGGTCGGGGACGATGGCGTCGGCCCAGTACGGCACGACCCGGGCGACGACGTCGGCCAGGCACTCGGTCAGCGGCAGTACGTCGGCGGGGACGTCGCGGTAGCGGGGGTCGCCGGCCGGATCGTGGGCGTCGCCGCGCTGGACCGGCGGGGGCGGGGTGGCGTAGCTGCGGCGCCACGCCTTCACCTGCGCGTCGCCGTGCCGCGTCGCCGTCTCCACCTTGTCGAGCCCCTGCAGCGCCCCGTAGTGCCGCTCGTTCAGCCGCCAGTGCCGCCTGGCCGGGAGCCACACGCGTCCGGCCGTCTCCAGGGTGAGGTGCGCCGTCCGGATGGCGCGGGTGAGGAGGGACGTGTGGACCACCCGCAGGTCGAGCCCCGGCTCCGCCGCGAGGAGGTGACCGGCGGTGCGGGCCTCCTCCTCGCCCTTGACGGAGAGGTCGACGTCGTACCAGCCGGTGAACAGGTTCTCGGCGTTCCAGAGGGACTGGCCGTGGCGGAGGAGGACCAACTGGGGCATGGACGGAGCGTATCCCGCCCGAGGTCGGGCGGGTGTAATCACAATTGTTGAGAAAACCTGTTGCAACATGACTCAAGTTTGCTATCATTGTCGGTGGAGCAACAGGCCCGGCACTCCAGGAGGCACGCGTCAGCCGGGCGGGCGGCGCCGGCCGGGTCCGGACGCCACGACGATCGGGCGGTACCCGAGCAGACGACAGACAGGAAGCACACGGAACCCCGGACCCGCAGAGGGTGGGGAGTAGGAGGCAGGACACCATGGCCAAGGCCGTAGGAATCGATCTGGGGACCACCAACTCGGTGGTCGCCGTACTGGAGGGTGGCGAGCCCGCCGTCATCCCCAACGCCGAGGGCGGCCGGACGACCCCGTCCGTGGTCGGCTTCGCCAAGTCCGGCGAGGTCCTCGTGGGCGAGGTGGCCAAGCGTCAGGCCATCACCAATCCCGACCGGACCATCCGGTCGGTCAAGCGCCACATGGGCACGGGCTGGACCGTCGACATCGACGGCAAGGACTACACGCCGCAGGAGATCTCGGCCCGGATCCTGGGCAAGCTGAAGCGCGACGCCGAGGCGTTCCTGGGCGACACCGTCACCCAGGCCGTGATCACCGTGCCCGCCTACTTCGATGACGCCCAGCGCACCGCCACCAAGGAGGCGGGTGCCATCGCCGGACTCGAGGTGCTGCGCATCATCAACGAGCCGACGGCCGCCGCACTGGCCTACGGGCTCGACAAGGAGGGCGCCGACCAGACGGTCCTCGTCTTCGACCTCGGTGGCGGCACGTTCGACGTGTCCGTGCTCGAGATCGGCGACGGCGTCTTCGAGGTGAAGTCGACGTCGGGCGACTCCAAGCTGGGTGGCGACGACTGGGACCAGAAGGTCATCGACTGGCTGGTCAAGACGTTCAAGGACACCGAGGGCGTCGATCTCTCCACCGACAAGATGGCGACCCAGCGGCTCCAGGAGGCCGCGGAGAAGGCCAAGATCGAGCTGTCCTCGGTCCAGCAGACCCAGATCAACCTGCCCTTCATCACGGCCACGTCCGAGGGCCCGAAGCACCTCGACGTCACCTTGACGAGGGCACAGTTCAACGAGCTCACGGCCGACCTGGTCGAGCGGTGCAAGGGCCCCTTCGACCAGGCCATCGCCGACTCGGGGCTGTCCAAGTCCGACATCGACCACGTGGTCCTGGTCGGCGGCTCCACCCGCATCCCCGCGGTGCAGGACCTGGTGCAATCACTGACCGGCAAGGAGGCCCACAAGGGCGTGAACCCGGACGAGGTGGTCGCCATCGGCGCCGCCGTCCAGGCCGGCGTCCTGAAGGGCGAGGTCAAGGACGTGCTGCTGCTGGACGTGACCCCGCTGTCCCTCGGGATCGAGACCAAGGGCGCGGTCATGCACCGCCTCATCGAGCGCAACACGACCATCCCCACGAAGCGGAGCGAGGTCTTCACGACCGCCGACGACAACCAGCCGTCGGTCGAGGTCCACGTGCTCCAGGGTGAGCGGGAGATGGCGATGTACAACAAGACGCTGGGCAAGTTCCAGCTCGTCGACCTGCCGCCCGCCCCGCGTGGCGTGCCCCAGATCGAGGTCACCTTCGACATCGACGCCAACGGCATCGTCCACGTGTCGGCCAAGGACCGGGCGACCGGCAAGGAGCAGTCGATGACCATCACCGGGCAGTCCTCGCTGGCCAAGGAGGACATCGAGCGCATGGTGAAGGACGCCGAGGCGCACGCCGAGGACGACCGCAAGCGCAAGGAGGAGGCCGAGGTCCGCAACAACGCCGACTCGCTCGTCTACCAGACCGAGAAGCTCCTGAAGGACCAGGGCGAGAAGTTCGAGGGCGACGAGAAGGAGAAGGTCGAGTCCGCGCTGGGCGCCCTCAAGGAGGCCCTGGCCGGGACGGACGTCGACGCCATCAAGGCGTCGACCGAGACCCTGCTGAGCGCCAGCCAGTCGTTCAGCCAGCGGCTCTACGAGGAGGCGTCCAAGGAGAGCGCGTCGGCCCCGGGCGGCGAGGTCCCGGCCGAGGAGGCCAACGACGACGAGGTGGTCGACGCCGAGATCGTCGACGAGAAGGGCTGATCGTCGATGACCCAGGGAGACGGGCCGCGCCGGCGCGGTGACGACGGAGGGGCGGTGCCCGCAGCGGGTGCCGCCCCCGGACCCGGCCCCGACGACGGCGAGGTCGACGCGGCCGAGGAGGTCGTGGAGGCCGAGCTCCTCGACGAGGAGCCCGCCGCCGACGGCGAGGTCCTGGAGGCCGAGGCGGCCGAGGTCGACCCCCTGGCCGCGGCACTGGCCGAACGCGACGAGTACCTCGACTCGCTCCGGCGGCTCCAGGCGGAGTTCGAGAACTACAAGAAGCGGGTGGCGAAGCAGCAGGCCGACCAGGTGGCCCGGGCGGCGGCCGGACTCGTCGACAAGCTGCTCCCGGTGCTCGACGCGCTCGACCTGGCCACCGACCACGTCGGGGACAACGGATCCGACGAGGCGAAGGCCCTGGTCGCGGCCAGCGGTCTCCTCCAGGGCGTGCTGGCCAAGGAGGGCCTCGAGCGCATCGACCCGGTCGGCCACGAGTTCGACCCGAACGCGCACGAGGCGGTGGGTCAGGTCCCCGCGCCCGACGACGCCGAGCCGTCCGCCTCGGGCGAGCCGGTCGTGGCCCAGGTGATGCGGGCCGGCTACCGGTGGCACGGCACCGTGGTCCGCCCGGCCATGGTCATGGTCCAGGGCTGACCGGCCCGGACCGGGAGGAACGGGACGAAGGAAGCACGCAGGGACGGAACAGGACAGAGAAGAGACACGGTGGCGCCGCAGCGCGAATGGTTCGAGAAGGACTACTACAAGACCCTGGGTGTGCCGAGCACGGCCACGGCCAAGGAGATCACCAGCGCCTACCGGAAGCTGGCCAAGAAGCACCACCCGGACACCAACCCGGGGGACGACGAGCTGTTCAAGGAGATCTCGGCCGCCTACGACGTCCTGGGTGACGCCGACAAGCGCAAGGAGTACGACGAGGTCCGGACCATGGGTCCGGCGGCGGGCGGCTTCCCGGGCGGCTTCGGCCGGGGCGGCGGATTCCCCGGCGGGGGTGGCGGGACCTTCCGGGTCGAGGACGCCGGCGACTTCGGTGACCTGTTCGGCGGGCTCTTCGGCCGCGGCCGTCGGGGTGCCCAGCAGGCCGGTCCCCAGCGTGGGGCCGACGTCGAGACCGAGCTGCACCTGACCTTCGAGGAGGCCGTGGCGGGCGTCACGACCTCGGTCAACGTCACGACGGACGCCCGCTGCCACACGTGCGCCGGGTCCGGGTCGGCGCCGGGCACCCGTCCCGATCCCTGTCCCCGCTGCGGGGGGACCGGCACCCTCCAGGACAACCAGGGGCTGTTCTCCCTCAGCCAGATCTGCCCGCAGTGCAGCGGCCGGGGCACGATCGTGACCCACCCGTGCCCGACGTGCTCGGGCTCGGGTGTCGAGCACCGGAACCGGTCGGTCAAGGTCCGCCTCCCCGCCGGGGTCGAGGACGGCCAGCGCATCCGGGTGAAGGGGCGCGGCGCGGCCGGCCGCGGCGGTGGGCCCGCCGGTGACCTCTACGTCGTCGCACGGGTGGGCCGGCACAGCCTGTTCGGTCGCAAGGGGAACAACCTCACACTGACCGTGCCGGTCGGGTTCGCCGAGGCCGCCCTCGGCACCACGCTGACGGTGCCGACCCTCGGCGACCCGGTGACCCTGCGCGTCGCCGCCGGCACGCCGTCGGGGCGCACCTTCCGCGTGAAGGGCCGCGGCGTCCCGAAGGGCAAGAAGGCTCCGGCCGGCGACCTCCTGGTCACCGTGGAGGTGGCCGTGCCCTCCGAGCTGAACGACGAGCAGCGGGCCGCCGTCGAGGAGCTGGCCCGGGTCATCGAGGCGCCGTCGCGGGCGTCGCTGGGGGTGTGAGATGACCGACGACGCCCGTTCCCGGGCCGTGTACGTGATCTCGGTGGCGGCCGAGCTCGCCGGGGTGCACCCGCAGACGCTGCGCGTCTACGAGCGCAGGGGCCTCCTCGACCCGACCCGCACCAGCGGCGGGAGCCGCCGGTTCTCCGAACGCGACCTCGAGCGCCTCCGCCAGATCCAACGCCTGACCAACGAGGGTCTCAACCTGGAGGGCGTCCGGCGGGTGCTCGAACTCCAGGCGGAGGTCGACCGGCTCCGCGCCGAGCTCGAGGCCACCCGCAACGCGGCGCGCGAGGCGGTGGCCGTGACCCACCGCCAGTACCGGAGGGACCTGGTGCCGCTGTCGCAGCTCCCGGTCCCGACCCGGACGACCCGCCGACCCCCCCACGGAAACGGAGGATCCCGATGACGCTGAACCCCGAGCGGTGGACACTGAAGACACAGGAGGCGCTGGCCGCCGCGGTCGAGCGCGCCCGGGAGTCGTCGAACGCCGAGGTCTCCCCCGCGCACCTCCTGGCCGCGGTGCTCGACCAGTCCGACGGGATCGCCGGTCCCATCCTGACCCGGGTGGGCGTGGAGCCGGCCGTCGTCCGCGCCCGCATCGGCGACGAGCTGGCGCGGCTGCCCCAGGCCTTCGGGGGCGCCGAGCCGACCATCGACCGCGCCCTGCGCGACGCCCTCGCCGCCGCCGACCGCCAGCGGGTCGACATGGGGGACGAGTACCTGTCCGTCGAGCACCTCCTGCTGGCCCTGGCCGACCGCCTGGGTGTCGAACGGGACGCGCTCCTCCAGGCGCTGCGCGACGTGCGCGGCAGCCACCGGGTCACCTCCCAGAACCCCGAGGAGACCTTCCAGGCGCTCGAGAAGTACGGGCGGGACCTGACCGCCCAGGCCCGGCAGGGGAGGATGGACCCGGTCATCGGTCGCGACGACGAGGTCCGGCGCGTCATCCAGGTCCTGTCGCGTCGGACCAAGAACAACCCGGTCCTCATCGGCGAACCCGGGGTCGGCAAGACGGCCATCGTCGAGGGCCTCGCCCAGCGGATCGTCGAGGGCGACGTGCCCGAGGGGCTGAAGGGCAAGCGGGTCGTCAGCCTCGACATGGGGTCGCTGATCGCCGGGGCCAAGTACCGGGGGGAGTTCGAGGAGCGGCTGAAGGCCATCCTGAAGGAGATCACCGACGCCGAGGGCGAGGTCATCACCTTCATCGACGAGCTCCACACCATCGTGGGCGCCGGCGGTGCCGAGGGGGCCATGGACGCCGGCAACATGATCAAGCCCATGCTGGCCCGGGGTGAGCTGCGGATGATCGGCGCCACCACCCTCGACGAGTACCGGAAGTACATCGAGAAGGACCCCGCGCTCGAGCGCCGGTTCCAGCAGGTGTTCGTCCCGCCGCCGTCGGTCCAGGACACCGTCGCCATCCTGCGCGGCCTGAAGGAGCGCTACGAGGTCCACCACGGCGTGCGGATCCAGGACGCGGCGCTGGTGGCCGCGGCCGTCCTGTCCGACCGCTACGTCACGGGCCGGTTCCTGCCCGACAAGGCCATCGACCTGATGGACGAGGCGGCCAGCCGGCTGCGCATCGAGATCGACTCGATGCCCACCGAGCTCGACGTGGTCACCCGCCGCCTCCGCCAGCTCGAGATCGAGCGCATGGCGCTGGCCAAGGAGACGGACCCGGCCTCGGCCGAGCGCCTGTCCCGGCTGGACGAGGAGATGGCCAACCTGACCGAGGAGTCCTCGGCGATGACCGCCCACTGGCAGTCGGAGAAGGAGGCCATCGGCACCATCCAGTCGCTCAAGGGCCGGCTCGAGCAGGAGCGCAGCGACGCCGAGCGCCTCGGCCGCGAGGGCGACCTGGCCGGTGCGTCCGAGATCACCTACGGCGTCGTGCCCGCCCTCGAGCGCCAGATCGAGGAGGCCACGGCCACCCTCGACGAGCTGCAGAAGTCCCAGCGCTTCCTCAAGGAGGAGGTCGACGCCGAGGACGTGGCCGAGGTGGTCAGCCGGGCCACCGGCGTGCCGGTCAGCCGGCTGCTCGAAGGGGAGGTGGAGAAGCTGGTCCGCATGGAGGACGCGCTCCACGCCCGGGTCGTCGGCCAGGACGAGGCCGTGTCGGCCGTGTCCAACGCCATCCGGCGGAGCCGGGCCGGATTGTCCAACCCGGACCGGCCGATCGGGTCGTTCCTCTTCATGGGCCCGACCGGCGTCGGCAAGACCGAGCTGGCGCGGGCGCTCGCCGAGTTCCTGTTCGACGACGCCAAGGCCATGGTGCGCATCGACATGGGCGAGTACTCGGAGCGCCACTCCGTGGCCCGGCTCGTCGGAGCCCCCCCCGGCTACGTGGGCTACGAGGAGGGCGGCCAGCTCACCGAGGCCATCCGGCGGCGCCCCTACGCGGTCGTGCTGCTCGACGAGCTGGAGAAGGCCCACCCGGACGTGTTCAACATCCTCCTCCAGGTCCTGGAGGACGGTCGGCTCACCGACGGCCAGGGCCGGACGGTCGACTTCACCAACACGGTCCTCATCATGACGTCGAACATCCCGGGCGAGCCGGTGCAGCACTTCAAGCCGGAGTTCGTGAACCGCATCGACGAGATCGTGCGCTTCCACAACCTGACCGAGGCGGACCTGAACCGGATCGTGACCATCCAGCTGCAGGGCCTGCGGGCACGGCTGGCCGATCGGCGCCTGTCGCTCGAGGTCACACCCGAGGCCGAGACCGTGCTGGCCCACGACGGCTTCGACCCCGACTTCGGTGCCCGCCCGCTGCGCCGGGTGATCCAGCGCCAGGTGGAGGACCCCCTCGCCCTCGCACTGCTCGAGGGCCGCTACCCCGAGGGGTCGACGGTGACCGTCGACGCCCGGGACGGCGCCGTCGTCCTGGTCTGAACGTCCGACGGGGTCGTCAGGCCCGCCAGGTGGCGGCCGACCCGGCCGAGTCCACCAGGGCGCAGAACGACGTGGTGGCACAGCTGATGTCGGCGGTGGCCACCGTGCCGTCGTGGAGCACCGCCACCGGCGCGCCCCACGTGCCGGCGTGCCAGGTGACCACCGACCCGTCGGAGCGGGCCACCGCGCACGTCGTCGCCGTGGGGCACGACACCGAGTAGGTGAGGGCCGCCGGCCCGGACATGGCGCTGGCGGCGGTCCAGTTCGTGCCGTCCGACACGAGGGCGTGACCGGTCAGGTCGACGGCCATGCAGAACGTGGCGGTGGGGCACGACACCGAGTGCAGGAGCGACTGCCCCGGCGATGCCTGCTTGGACCACGAGGTCCCGTCGAAGGTGGCGATGCTGCCGGTGGCGGACACCACCACGCACCGGGTGGCCGACGCGCACGAGATGTTCTGGACCGGTTTCGTGGCGGTGCCGTCGTCGACCACGGCGTCGTGGCGCCAGGTCGACCCGTCGAACAGGCTGGCCACGCCGGCGGTGTTGACCGACGCGCAGAAGGTCGGCGAGACGCACGACACCTCGTACTGGCCGCCGGTGGGCCCGGACGGCGCCGGTCCCACGGCCGTCGGGGACGACCATGCGTGGCCGGTCCAGGTGACGGCCAGCTGGCCGCCGAGGGCCATGCAGAAGGTGGGGGACGTGCACGACACCGAGTTGAGGGTGTTGCCGGCCTGTGCCGGGGCCGGGGCCGACCACCGGGACCCGTCCCAGAACGTGGCGTCCCCGGACTCGTCGACCGCCGCACAGAACGTGGGGGTCGGGCACGAGACCCCGTAGATGCCGGCATACCCGGCCGGCAGGCTCCGTGGTTCGGGGTGCGCCACCGTCCACGTGCCCGTGGCGCCGGCCGGTGCGCCACCGGACCCGCCGCAGGCGGCCGACGTGGCGGCCACGGTGACGAGGACGGCCGCCACCAGCCGACGGGTGGCCCGTCCGCCTCGTCGTGGTCCTGGGGGGGCTGCGTGCATGGGTCCTTCCCGCCGTGCCGCGGGTGCGGCCCGACCCATTCGACCAGCGCGGCCGCCGGGGTGGGTGGACCCGGTGGCGCCGGGCCCGCCCCGCCGGATGCGGGGCCGTCCTCCGGTGATCGGCACGGTGGACCGCCGACGGGAGGTCCCGGCCCGGCCGGAGGCCCACGGATGCGGGGTCCGCGCCGGGCTACACTGGTGCGTAATCCGCTTTCGCAACGGAGGAGTGACGCGTGCCGGCAACCGTCGTCGTCGGGACCCAGTGGGGTGATGAGGGCAAGGGCAAGCTCACCGACCTCCTGGCCAGGGAGATGGAGCTGGTCGTCCGCTACCAGGGCGGCCACAACGCCGGCCACACCATCGTGGTCGACGGCGAGACCTTCGCCCTCCAGCTGGTGCCGAGCGGGATCCTCTACCCGCACATCACCGCCGTCATCGGCAACGGCGTCGTCGTCGACCCCACGGTCCTGCTCGCCGAGGTCGACGTGCTCGGGTCCAAGGGCGTCGACACCTCGAACCTGCTGGTCAGCGGCAACGCCCACCTGATCATGCCGTACCACCACGAGCTCGACCAGCTGGCCGAGCGCTACCTGGGCAAGAACAAGCTGGGCACCACCAAGCGGGGGATCGGACCGGCCTACGCCGACAAGTCGTCGCGCGTGGGGCTGCGTGTCCAGGACCTGCTCGACCCCAAGATCTTCCGCCAGAAGCTCGACGTGGTGCTGAAGGAGAAGAACCAGGTCCTGGCGAAGGTCTACAACCGGCTGCCCCTGTCGGCCGACGACATCTGCGGGCTCTACCTCGACCAGCTCGCCCCGCGGATCGCCCCGATGGTGGCCGACACGGTCGGGGTGCTGCACGACGCGCTCGAGCGCGGTGCCAACGTGCTGCTCGAGGGCGCCCAGGCCACGTTCCTCGACCTCGACCACGGCACGTATCCGTTCGTGACGTCGTCGAACCCGGTGGCCGGCGGGGCGTGCACGGGTGCCGGCATCGGCCCCCGGTACGTCGACGAGGTCATCGGCATCGCCAAGGCCTACGTGACCCGGGTGGGCAGCGGCCCGTTCCCGACCGAGCTGACCGACGAGATCGGCGACGCGCTGGTGGACCGGGGCCACGAGTACGGGGTCAACACCGGACGCCGCCGGCGACCGGGCTGGTTCGACGCCGTCATGATGCGCCAGGCCGTGCGGCTCAACTCGCTGTCCGAGGTGGCCCTGACCAAGCTCGACGTCCTCGACGCCTTCGACACGGTCAAGGTGTGCGTGGCCTACGAGGCGGACGGCGAGCGCTTCACCCACCCGCCATACCACCAGTCGGTGTTCCACCAGGTGACGCCGGTCTACGAGGAGCTCCCGGGATGGAAGACCGACATCTCGTCGGCCACGGAGCTCGGCGACCTCCCCCAGGCCGCCCGCGACTACGTCCACTTCCTGGCCGAACAGATCGGCGTGCCGGTCCGGCTCGTCGGCGTGGGACCCGGCCGCGAGCAGTTCGTCCGCTTCGCCGCATGAGCCGGGCGGCTCCCCGGGGTCCGGTCCCGTCGCCCGGACCGGTCCGGACCGTCTGCGTGGTCGGCTCGGGGGGTCGCGAGCACGCCCTGGCCACCGTGCTGGCCCGCACCGCCGACGTCGTGGTCACCCCCGGCAACCCGGGGATCGCCGGGCGGTCCCCCGAAGGCCACACGATCACCACCACGACCGCGGACCCCGAGCAGGTCGAGGCCGACCTGTACGTCATCGGCCCCGAGGCGCCGCTGGTCGACGGACTGGCCGACCGGCTCCGGGCCGCCGGCCGCCTGGTCTTCGGGCCCGGCGCGGACGGCGCCCGCCTCGAGGGGTCCAAGGCGTTCATGAAGGAGCTGCTGGCCGAGGCCGGGGTCCCGACGGCCCGCTTCGGTGTGTTCACCGAGGTCGGTCCCGCCGTCGGGTTCCTGCGCTCGCTCGACGGGCCGTGGGTGGTCAAGACCGACGGACTGGCCGCCGGCAAGGGCGTCCTCGTGACCGACTCGCTGGCCGAGGCCGAGGCCGACGTGACCGCCAAGCTCTCGGGTGACGCCTTCGGCGCGGCCGGCCGCCGGGTGGTGGTCGAGGAGGGGCTGACCGGGCCCGAGTGCTCGCTCCTCGTGCTGTGCGACGGCGAGCGGCTCGCCCCCCTCGCCCCGGCGCAGGACTTCAAGCGGCGGGACGACGGTGACCGTGGGCCGAACACCGGGGGCATGGGCGCCTACTCGCCGGTCCCCCTGGTCGACGACGCGCTCGTCGGGTCGCTGGTGGACGAGGCCGTGGCCCCCCTGCTGGCGGCGCTGCGGGCCCGGGGCATCGACTACCGGGGCGTCCTCTACGCCGGGATCATGCTGACGCCGTCGGGTCCGAAGGTGCTCGAGTTCAACGTGCGCTTCGGCGATCCCGAGACCCAGGTCGTCCTCCCCCGCTTCGACGGGGACCTGTGCGCCCTCCTGGCCGAGGTGGCGGCAGGGGCGCTGGTGTCGACACCGCGCTTCACCGCCGAGGCCGCGGTGTGCGTGGTGCTGGCGTCCGAGGGCTATCCCGAGGACCCGCGCACCGGGGACCCGGTCTCCGGTCTCGCCCGGGCCGCCGGACTGCCCGGGGTCACCGTCTTCCACGCCGGGACGGCCCCCGACCCGGCGGGTGCCGGAGTGGTCACCTCCGGTGGCCGGGTGCTCGGGGTGACCGCCCTCGGGGACACCCTCGCCGAGGCGCGGGCCCGCGCCTACGCCGGGGTGGACGCCGTCACCTGGCCCGGCATGCGCCACCGCACCGACATCGCCCTCGAGGCGGCCCGCTCCGGCGACACGTCCCCGGACCGGCCGGCCGACGCCACCTCCCCACGTCCGAAAGCAGAGGCACCCCGATGATCCCCCGCTACGCCCCGAACGAGATGGCGTCGCTCTTCTCCGACGAGGCCCGGTTCGCCATGTGGCTCCGGGTCGAACTGCTGGCCACCGACGGTTGGGTCGAGGTCGGCGACGTACCCGCCGACGCGGCCGGGTACTGCCGGTCGCACGCCCCCGTGGTGGACGCCGCCTTCGTCGAGGCGGTGGCCGAGCGCGAACGGGTCACTGACCACGACGTGGCCGCGTTCGTCGACGTCGTCCAGGACGCCATCGGTCAGCCCCAGGGCTCGTGGATCCACTACGGCCTGACCTCGTCCGACGTCGTCGACACCGCCCTGTGCGCCACCCTGACCCGGGCGGCCGACCTGCTGATCGAGGCGGCGGGAGGGTTGGTTCGGGCCTGCAAGGCGAGGGCGCTCGAGACCATCGACGTCCCGGTGACGGGCCGGACCCACGGCATGCACGCCGAGCCGACGACGTTCGGCGCCAAATTCGCCCTGTGGGCCCTGCAGGCGGACCGTGACGTGCAGCGGCTGCGGGCCGCCCGCGGGCGGGTGGCGGTGGGCAAGCTGTCGGGCGCGGTCGGGACGTTCTCCAACATCGACCCGCGGGTCGAGGCCCACGTGTGCTCGGCACTCGGGCTCGAACCGGTGCCCGCCACCCAGGTGGTGGCCCGCGACCGGCATGCCGAGTACCTGTGGGCGTGCGCCTCGGTGGGCGCCACCATCGAGCAGATCGCCACCGAGGTCCGCCACATGGCGCGCAGCGAACTCGGCGAGGTGGAGGAGCCGTTCAAGCCCGGCCAGAAGGGCAGCTCGGCCATGCCCCACAAGCGCAACCCGATCCTGTCCGAGCGCCTGTGCGGGCTGGCCCGGGTCCTGCGCGGCTACCTCGGGGCCGGGCTGGAGGACGTGGCCCTGTGGCACGAGCGGGACATCTCCCACAGCTCGGTCGAGCGGGTGGTCCTCCCCGACGCCAGCACGCTCACCCTCTACATGCTGCAGAAGGCGACCGGCCTGGTCGAGGGCCTGGTCCTGCACCCCGAGCGGGCGCTCGCCACCCTGACCGAGGGGAGTCACGGGCTCGTGTTCAGCCAGTCGGTGCTGCTCGCACTGGTCGCCGGAGGCCTGGGCCGCGACGCCGCCTACCGGATCGTCCAGCGCGACGCCCGGGCGGCGTGGGAGGAGGGCCGCAGCTTCCGGTCCGTGCTGGATGCCGATCCCGAGGTCACCCTGTCGCCCGCCGAGCTGGACGACGCCTTCGACCTGTCACGTACCCTCCGTCACGTACACCGGTTCACCGACGCCCTGGAGGAGCTCACACCATGACACCGTCCCCCCTGCCACTGCTGTCGTCCGGCAAGGTCCGCGAGCTGTACGACGCGGGCGACGGCAACCTGCTGATGGTCGCCTCGGACCGGATCTCGGCGTTCGACGTGATCATGACCGAACCGATCCCCGAGAAGGGACGGGTGCTGACGGCCATGACGGCGGCCTGGTTGGAGGAACTGTCCGACCTCGCGCCGAACCACCTGGTGAGTGCCGACACCGCCGACTTCCCGGACGGGGCGGCGTCCCTGCCCGGCGGGCTGGACCACCTGGCCGGACGGGCGATGCTGGTGCGGCGGGCCGAGATGCTCGACATCGAGTGCATCGTCCGGGGCTACCTCGCCGGGTCGGCCTACAAGGAGTACCAGCGCCAGGGCACGGTCCACGGCATGCCCATGCCGGCCGGCCTCCTGCACGCCCAGGCCCTGCCCGAGCCGATCTTCACCCCGTCGACCAAGGCCACCGAGGGCCACGACCTCAACATCTCGATGGCCGAGGCCGTGGACCTGGTCGGGAAGGAGGCCGCCGAGGCCGCCGCCGAACTGTGCCTGGCCGCGTACGGGCGCGCCGCGGCGCGGGCCGAGGAACAGGGCATCGTGATCTGCGACACGAAATTCGAGCTGGGCTACATCGACGGCCGGCTGTCGCTGTGCGACGAGGTGCTCACACCCGACTCGTCCCGGTTCTGGCCGGCCGACGACTGTGCGCCGGGGACCAACCCGCCGTCGTTCGACAAGCAGCCGCTGCGCGACTGGCTGGAGGCCCAGCCGTGGGACAAGGAGCCCCCGCCGCCGCCGCTGCCGCCCGAGATCGTGGCGGCCACGTCCGCCCGGTACGTGTCCGCCTACGAGCGGGTCTGCGGGCGGTCGCTGGCCGACTGGTACGGTGCCTGACATGGGCGACCCCCGTCGGTTCTCGGTGCAGGTCGAGGTCCTCCTGCGCGAGGGCATCGCCGACCCGCAGGGGGCGACCATCGAGCGGGCCCTGCCCGCCCTCGGGCTCGACGGGGTGTCCGCGGTGCGGGCCGGGAAGTCCTTCCGGTTCGACGTGGCCGCCAGCGACGGCGCCGACGCCCTGGCCCGGGCCACGGTCGTGGCCGACCGCCTGCTGGCCAACCCGGTCATCGAGGAGTCGGTGGTCACCGTCCTGCCCGACCGGGCGCCGGCCTGATGGCGACGCGCGTCGGCGTCGTCCTGTTCCCCGGCACCAACTGCGAGCACGACGCCGTCCTGGCCCTCACCCGGATGGGCGCCGACGCCGAACTCGTCTGGCACGGGGCCACGACGCTCGGGCACTACGACGCCCTGGTCCTGCCCGGCGGATTCGCCCACGGCGACTACCTGCGACCCGGCGCCATCGCCCGGTTCTCCCCGGTGATGGGGGCGGTCGCCGACTACGCCGCATCCGGCGGCCCGGTGGTGGGGATCTGCAACGGCTTCCAGGTGCTCACCGAGGCCGGTCTGCTGCCCGGTGCCCTGCAGAAGAACTGCGGACTCCGGTTCGTCTGCGCGACGGTGCCGGTCCGGGTCGAGCGCGACGACACCGCACTGACCGGGGGCGTGCCGGTCGGGACCGAACTGGCGATCCCGATCAACCACTTCGAGGGCAACTACACCTGCGACGCCACCACGCTGGCCCAGCTGCGGGACGAGGGGCGGGTCGTGCTCCGCTACGTGGACAACCCGAACGGCTCGGTCGACGACATCGCCGGTGTCTGCAACGCCGGGCGCAACGTGGTCGGCCTCATGCCCCACCCCGAGCGGGCGTCGGACCCGCTGCTCGGTTCGCAGGACGGCACCGTCCTGCTCGGAGCGCTGCTGCGGGCCGCCGGGGCCGCCGCTCCCGCCGCCTGAGCGCCGGACCACCGACCCGACCGACCCGGTCGGGCGCGGCGCCGGTTCAGCTGCGGGTCCGGGGGATCTTGGCCTGCTGCAGCACCGGGGCGCTGACGCCGACGGTACGCCAGGCCGAGTAGGAGATGCCCTTGCGCTCGCCGTACTGGCGGGCGACCTTGACGAAGGCCTTCTCGAGGGCGGCGAGATCGACGGTGTCCCCGCTGTGGGCGAGCTCGGCCTCGAGCCGCTGGCGCTCCTCGACGAGGTGCAGCCGGTTCAGCGGCTCGGCCTCCGGCAGCTGGTTGTCGATGGTGGACAGGCGCTTGCGGATCGACTCGGGGGTGCGCTTGCGGCCCCGGCGGGGCTTGGTCGACTCGAGCGCCTCGAGGTACTGGCGGACGATGCGGCCCTCCTCGCGTCCCTTGGCGAGTGCGGCCTTGTGCTCGGCCGACATCGGGGTCTTCTTGCGGGATTTGGCGGGGGTGGCGGTCGGCATGTCGTCGCTGCTCCAGAGTCGGGTATTTAGGACAAATAGAGAGGTTAGTTCATCGGGGATGGTTATCAATCGCGCCCCCACCGGTGTCCGTGCGACGGGATAAGTCGCATGGCGAACGGGTGATCGGGGCCGCAAAGGAGCACGCCGTCGCGTCCGACCGGCACGGGTGCTCGACCGTGGGATTTGGGCGTCCGGACGGACGACTCCCCGCAGGTCACGGGTGGCGTGCCTCCCGACGCCCGGCGCCGATAGGGGGGAAATGGTCCCCTGAACCGGTGACGGGTGGACCCGGGGCGCGGACGGTGTCACGCACCGGGCGGACGACGGCGGGGCCGGGCATCTGCGGGCCGGCGGGGTCCGGGTACGCTGCCCACCATGGACCCGACCGGAGACGAACCGTCCGACCTGGCGACCGGTACGGGGGTGCCGCTGCACCGTGCCCTCGGGCTGACCGACGGGGAGCGCGACGAGGTCGTCGGCATCCTCGGACGCGAGCCCAACCACCTCGAGCTGGCGCTGTTCGCCGTCATGTGGAGCGAGCACTGCTCCTACAAGTCGTCGAGGGTGCACCTGCGGCGCCTGCCCACGGAGGCCCCGCACGTGCTGGTCGGCCCGGGCGAGAACGCCGGGGTCATCGACGCCGGCGACGGCATCGCCGTGGCCATCCGGATCGAGTCCCACAACCACCCGTCGGCCATCGAGCCGTACCAGGGTGCGGCCACCGGGGTGGGCGGCATCCTCCGCGACATCTTCACCATGGGTGCCCGGCCCATCGCCGTCATGGACCCGCTGTTCTTCGGCGATCCGACCGAGGCGAAGCAGCAGTGGCTGGTGGAGGGCGTCGTCGCCGGGATCTCCGGATACGGCAATTCCGTCGGGGTCCCGACCATCGGCGGCGAGCTCACCTTCGACGCCTGCTATGCACAGAATCCGCTGGTCAACGTGCTGTGCCTCGGCGTGCTCCCGACCGAGCGCCTGGTGCTCGGCCAGGCGTCCGGTCCCGGGAACCTGGCCGTCCTGCTCGGTTCCTCGACCGGCCGGGACGGCATCGGTGGGGTCAGCGTGCTGGCCTCGGCCGGGTTCGGCGGGTCCGACGCCGCCGAGGAGGAGGCCAAGCGGCCGAGCGTGCAGGTGGGCGACCCCTTCGAGGAGAAGCGTCTCATCGAGGCCTGCCTCGAGCTGCTGGAGGCCAAGCTGGTGGTCGGCATCCAGGACCTCGGCGGGGCCGGACTCGTGTGCGCCACCAGTGAGACCGCGGCGCGCGGCGGCGTCGGGATGGACGTCGACGTCTCGGCGGTGCCCCGGCGCGAGCCGGGAATGGCCGACTACGAGGTCATGACGTCCGAGAGCCAGGAGCGGATGCTCGCCATCGTCACGCCCGAGGACCTGCCCCGGGTGCAGGAGCTGTGCGCGAAGTGGGAGGTCCGGGCGGCCGTCGTCGGGCGGGTCACCGAGGCACCGGCGGGCGCCCCGGGCCGGCTGCGCGTCCTCGACGGATTCGACGGACCGGTCCTCGGCGACGTCCCCGCCGCCGCCCTCAGCGAGGACGCCCCCCTCTACCACCGGCCCATGGAACGTCCGGCGGACCAGGACGCCCGCCTGGCCGACGACCCCGGCGCGCTGACCGCCCCGACGGACTGCGGCCGGGACGTGCTCGCCCTGGTGGCCGACCCGTCGTGGGTGTACCGCCAGTACGACCACCAGCTCTTCCTCAACACGGTGGAGGGACCCGGCGGCGACGGCGCCGTCCTGCGTCTCGCCGCCCCCGGCCTGCCGGCGTCCGAGGGGGGACTGGCCCTCACCACGGACTCCAACCCGGCGTGGTGCGCCCTCGACCCCCGGTCGGGCACGGCCGCCACCGTCGCCGAGGCCGCCCTCAACCTGGCGTGTGCGGGTGCGGTACCCAAGGCCGTGGTCAACTGCCTCAACTTCGGCAATCCCGAGCATCCCGAGGTCATGTGGCAGCTGTCCGAGGCCGTCGACGGGATGCGCGAGGCCTGCCTGGCCCTCGGCCTGCCGGTGATCGGCGGGAACGTGAGCCTCTACAACGAGAGCCACGGCAGGGACATCGACCCCACTCCGGTCATCGGCGGGCTGGGCCTCATCGACCGGCTCGCCGTCCGACCGCCGGGCGTCACCCTGGTCGAGGGCGGCACCCTCGTGCTGCTGGACGCCAGCATCGGGACCCGGGACGCCGGCCGCCGGCCGCCCTCGCTCGCCGGGTCACGCTGGGCGGTCCAGCTGCGGAACCACCGCAACGGCACGCCGCCCCCGATCGACCTGGTCGGCCACGGCCGGCTGGTGGGCTTCATCGCCGGCCTGGTGGCCGAGGGGGTGGCGGGCGGCGACGGCCTGGTGCACGGGATCCACGACGTCTCCGGCGGCGGCCTCGGCGTCGCACTGACCGAGCTCGCCGTGCGCTCGGGGGTCGGCGTGCAGGTGTCCGGGGTGGCCGACCACCACGAGCTGTTCACCGAGATGCCTTCCCGTGTGGTCGTGTGCACGACCCGCCGCCAGGAACTGCTGTCGCGCAGCGCGGACGCCGGTGTCGGCTTCCGGGTGCTCGGCACGGCCGGCGGCGACCGCATCTCCATCGACGGGCTGGTCGACCTCGACCTGGCCGAGGCGACGGCGGTGTGGCGGGGCCGCCTGCCGGACCTGCTCGACGACGTCGCCCCCGTCACCAACTGACCCCGTGCCCGGGGTACCGGGTCCGCTCCCGCGACCGCCGGCGCGCCGCTCAGGCGGCCGGCCGGGCCGCGTCGAGCTGATCGAGGACCCGGTCGGCCACCTTCAGGTCGCCCGTGCCGGTGCCGACGCGGAGATCGGGCGTGGTGACCCCGTGGTAGTCGGAGCCGCCGGTGGCCACCAGGCCGAACCGGTGGGCGAGGTTGACCAGGTCCGTGCGCTGGCGGGGTGAGTAGCGTCCGTAGACGGCCTCGAGCCCGACCAGTCCGGCGGCGGCCATGTCGGCGACGGCCGTGGCCAGGGCCCCGCCGGTCAGCCCGACCGAGCGCGGATGGGCCAGCACGGCGACCCCGCCCGAGTCACGGGCGAGCCGGCACACGTCGGCCACGGTGAGCCGTCCCTTCGGCACGTAGGCCTCGCCGCTGTTGCCGAGGTAGCGGGCGAACGCCTCGTCGAGCGAGCCCACCGCTCCCACGTCGACCATGGCCCGTGCGAAGTGGGGGCGCCCGACCCCCCCGGCCGTGCCGGCATGGGCGGCGGCCGCCTCCACGGTGACGGGGATCCCCAGCTCCTGGAGCCGGGCGGCGAGTGCCTCGTTGCGGATCCGGCGGTCGTCCCGGAGCCGGACCAGCTCGGTGCCGAGGGGGCTCCGGGGGTCGTCGACGAAGTACACCAGCACGTGGACGCCGCCTCCGGCGACGGGCACGCAGGAGACCTCGCAACCCGGCACCAGGCGCATCCCCCGCGCCTCGGCCCGGGCGCGTGCCTCGGGCAGGCCGTCCAGGGTGTCGTGATCGGTGAGGGCCACGGCACCGCAGCCGGCGTCGTGGGCCCGGTCCACCACGCCACCGGGCGGGTCGCTCCCGTCCGACCGGTCCGAGTGGGTGTGGAGATCGATCACCCGGCGGAGGCTACCGGCCGGGTGGTCGTTCCGCCGTCCCGGGTCGGGCGGACCGCGGGCGGGTGGCACTAGAGTGGGTGCGTGGTCAGGAGCGCGCCCGTCCCGTCCCGTGCCCATCCGTCCGACGAACCCCGGTGTGCGCGGTGACCGACCGATGATGGAGGCCAAGGAAGCGTGTGGCGTCTTCGGGGTCTACGCCCCGGGGCGTCCCGTCGCACACCTCACCTTCGACGGTCTCTACGCACTCCAGCACCGTGGCCAGGAGTCGGCCGGCATGGCCGTCAGCGACGGCGACCTGATCACGGTGATGAAGGACATGGGCCTGGTCACCACCGTGTTCGACGAGCGCAAGCTCTCCGGCCTCCGGGGCCACCTCGCCATCGGCCACACCCGGTACTCGACGGCGGGATCCAGTGACTGGATCAACGCCCAGCCGGTGTTCCGGGGCGTCGGGCGGGCCGGGTTCGGCCTGGCCCACAACGGCAACCTGACGAACACCGACTCCCTGGCCGAGCAGGCCTCGATGCTGCCGGGGCTCGTCTCCTCGGACAGCGACCTGGTCGCCGAGCTGCTCGCCCAGGCGTTCCCGCCGGACCTGCCCGAGCGCACCCGTGCCGAGCACGAGGACGACCTCGAACGGGCGTTGGTGGAGGTCCTGCCCAAGGTCGAGGGGGCGTTCTCCTTCGTGCTCATGGATGCCGACCGGATCATCGGCGTACGGGACCCGAACGGGTTCCGGCCGCTGTGCCTGGGCCGGCTCGAGGCGACGGACGAATTCGAACAGGGCTGGGTGCTCGCCTCGGAGTCCCCCGCCCTGGACGTCATCGGGGCGACGTTCATCCGGGAGCTGGAGCCGGGGGAGATGGTGGTCATCGACGGCAAGGAGGTGCGCTCGGTGCGCCCCTTCCCCGACGAGCGCCTCGATCCGAAGCTCTGCATCTTCGAGTTCGTCTACTTCGCCCGCCCCGACACCCGGCTCTACGGCAACGAGGTCCACGGCGCCCGCCGGCGCATGGGCCAGCTGCTGGCCACCCAGCGTCCGGTCCCCGCCGACCTGGTGATGGGCGTTCCGGACTCGGGCGTTCCCGCGGCGGAGGGATACGCCGTCGGCTCGGGCATCCCCTACGGCCAGGGCCTGGTCAAGAACCGCTACATCGGCCGCACCTTCATCGCCCCCACCCAGGCCGAGCGGGCCAACGGGGTCCGCCGCAAGCTCAACCCGCTGCGCGAGAACATCGCCGGCAAGCGCGTGGTGGTCGTCGACGACTCGATCGTCCGGGGTACCACCACCCGGGCGATGGTGCGGATGCTGCGCGAGTCGGGGGCGGCCGAGGTCCACCTCCGCATCTCGTCGCCCCCGTTCCAGTGGCCGTGCTTCTACGGCATCGACACGCCGGACCGCACCGAGCTGCTGGCCGCGACCAAGTCGCTCGACGAGATCGTCGAGTTCCTCGACGTCGACTCCCTCGAGTACCTGAGCCTGGCGCACCTGGTGGAGGCCATCGACGCACCGGGCGCCGGCTTCTGTGACGCCTGTCTCACCGGCGACTACCCGGTTCCGGTCCAGCAGGTGGCGGTGTCGATCACCGAGCGGCCCGCAGTGACGGCCGCCGCCGGCTCGGCCCCGGCCTGACCGACCGCGTGGGCAACCCTCCGCGACCCTCCTCCGACCGGCCCGCGACCTATGCCGGGTCGGGCGTGGACATCGACGCCGGTGAGCGTGCGGTCGAGCGGATCAAGCCGATGGTGGCATCGACCCGACGGTCGGAGGTGGTCGGCGGGCTCGGCGACTTCGGCGGGCTCTTCCGGCTCGACACGGCCCGCTACGACCGGCCCGTCCTGGTGGCGGCCACCGACGGCGTGGGCACCAAGCTGGTCGTCGCCCAGGACGTCGGCCGGCTCGACACCATCGGCATCGACCTGGTGGCGATGTGCGTCGACGACCTCGTCTGCCAGGGCGCCGAGCCCCTCTTCTTCCTCGACTACATCTCGACCGGGGCCGTCGAGCCGGACCGGATGGCCGACCTCGTGGCCGGGGTGGCCGAGGGGTGCCGCCAGGTGGGGGCCGCCCTGCTGGGCGGCGAGATGGCCGAGCACGCCGGCATCATGGAGCCGGGCGAGTTCGACCTCGTCGGATTCGCCGTCGGGGTGGTGGACCAGGAGCGGGTCCTCGGGTCGGCCCGGGTCCGGCCCGGCGACGTGCTGGTCGGCCTGCCGTCGCCCGGGCTCCGGTGCAACGGGTACACGCTCGCCCGACACGTGCTGCTCGAACGCGCGGGCCGGGCCCTCGACGCGCCGGCGTGGGAGGGGGCGGACGTCACCCTCGGCGACGAACTGCTCCGGCCCTCGGTCATCTACACCCCGGCCGTCCGGGCGGCGATCGGGGCGGCCGACGTCCACGCCGTCGCCCACGTCACCGGCGGCGGCTTCGGCGGCAACATCCCGCGCGTCCTGCCCGACGGTGCCCGTGCCGTCCTGGAACGGGGCACCTGGGACGTCCCGGCCATCTTCGGCGAGATCCGGCGCCTCGGCCGGGTGGCGGACGACGAGATGGCCCGCGTGTTCAACCTCGGCCTCGGAATGGTGCTGGTGGTGGCGCCGGACTCGGTGGGCGACGCCGTCGACGCCCTGTCCGGCGCCGGCACCGAGCCCGTGGTGGTGGGTCGGGTCGAGGCGGGCGATCCCGGGGTCGACCTGGTCGGACCGTCGCTGTGGGGTGGCGGGTCGTGACGACCCCCCTGCCCGACACCCGGTTCGCAGCGCTGCGGGACCACCTGCTCACGCACTCGGTCCGGCGGGGGGACTTCACCCTCAAGTCGGGCCGGCGGAGCTCCTGGTTCATCGACTCGAAGCAGACCGTGTGCCGGCCCGAGGCGATGGTGCTGGTGGCCGACGGGATCCTGTCGGTCGTGCCCGATGACGCCACCGCCATCGGCGGCCTGACCATGGGGGGCGACCCGGTGGCGTTCGTCACCGCCGGGGTCGCCGCCACCCGGGGCCGTCCGCTCAAGGCGTTCAGCGTGCGCAAGGAGGCGAAGGACCACGGCGCCGGCGGGCGCATCGCCGGGGCGCTCGACCCGGGCGACCGGGTGGTGGTCACCGAGGACACCGTCACCCGGGGGACGTCGCTGCTCGAGGCCGCCCACGCCGTCCTCGAGGCCGGGGCGGTGCCGGTCCTCCTGGTGGCCGTCGTCGACCGGGGCGGCACCTGCGCGGCCATGGCGGCGGCCGAGGGCCTCGAGTTCACCGCCCTGCTGACCGCACCGGACCTCGGCTTCGACTACGAGGGCGCCTGAGGCCGCTCCGCCCCCGGTGGCCTACGACGCGGCGCGGTAGGCGGCCACCACCGGCTCGAGTTCCCGCGGGGTGGCGCCGTGGAGGATGACCCCGTCGCAGCCCAGCGCCAGCTGGCCCCGCACGGTGGCGGCGCACTGCTCGGCCGTGCCGGTGGCGCTGGCCGCCAGCCACTCGTCGGGCAGGAGGGTGGCGAGGTGCTCGAGCTGCGACGTGGTGGCGTGGCTGTCGATCCCGCCGAGGAACCCGGCCACCACGGGGTCGGCCCGGAACCGCTCGAGCACCGCCGGGTCCCAGCCGTTGGTGGCGACCAGCAGGTCGCCGTAGCCCTGGAGGTAGGTGGCGAGCCGGCCCACCGACTTCATGAGGCGGAGGTCCTCGGGGATGTGGTCGCCGATGGTGGCGAGGCACGACCAGACGCGCACCGCGCCGGGGTCGCGGCCGGCCCGCTCGGCACCCCGGCGGACCGTCTCGACGCACCGGCGGGTCGTCTCCTCGGTGAAGAAGGTGTGGAGGACGACCTCGTCGAAGCACCGGCCCCCGAGTTCGAGCGAGTGCGGGCCGAAGGCCACCAGGCCGAGCGGGAGGTACTCGTCGATGGCGGCCAGGTAGAGGACGGGCCAGGACCCGGCCGGACCGTCGTGGCCCACGATGAACTCGCCCCGGAAGAGCCGCCGCAGGATGCCGGCGAAGTCCTCGAGGGCCGCGGTGGTGATCCGGGGGATGCCGTAGGTGTCCTGGATGACGGGGATGCCCCGCCCGAGGCCGAGCACGAAGCGACCGTCGGTCAGGCTCTGCATCGTGCGGGCGAGGCCGGCCGTGATCATCGGGTGGCGGGTGTTGTGGTTGGTCGCCGCCGTGACCACCGTCAGCTGCTCGCTCACCGCGCCGGCCGCGCCCGACAGGACACCGACCTCCTTCTTGTCGAACCGCTCCGACAGGAAGACCGCCCCGAGTCCGAGCCGCTCGCCCAGGCGGACCTCCTCGACGAGGTCCCGGGAGCTGTCCGGCTGGCCGGCGAGTCCGTAGAACCCGAGTTCGGGCAGCCGGACCGGCGGGGCCGGCGCGGACGCGTCGAACGGCGGGGTGTCGGGTGCCACGGAGCCTCCTCGGGACGACGGTGCCGCGAACGTAGCAAGCGGGGCACCGTCGGGCGTCCCGCCTGCTCCGTGACGCACCGTCCGCGGGTCGGTGCCGTCAGGCGTCGGCGGCTCCCGGACCGTCCTCCGGCTCGTCGGTCGGGCCCCCGTCGGCCAGGACGAGGTAGATCCGCCGCCGGGCGTCGGCGAGGATGTCGGCGACGGCGCCGACCTGGCGCTCGGTGCCGGCCTCGGCCACCTGCTTGGTGGCCTTCATGACCTGGACCATGAGGAGCTTCAGGTCGACGAGGGAGCGGTCGGCGCTGCTCGCCGCGTCCTCCCACGGTGCAGGGCCGTCCGCGGCCGCCTCCGACTCGGCCCGCCCCTCCGGCGTCAGCTCGAAGATCCGCTTGCCGTCGGCCTTGTGGGCGGAGACCAGCCCCTGGTCCTCGAGCGCCGAGAGGGTCGGGTAGACAGACCCGGGGCTCGGCTGCCAGACGCCGCCGCTGCGCTCGCCGAGTTCGGTGATGATCTGGTAGCCGTGCATCGGCTCCTCGGCCAGGAGGGCGAGGATGGCGGCGCGGACGTCGCCCCGGCGGACCCGGGGACCACGGCCGAATCCGGGGCCCCATCCCTCTGTCCGCCCGCGCCCGCGGCGCCTGCCGCGCCCGCGCTGGGTTCCGCCCGTCCGGTCGGGCCGTCCGGCCCACGGGGAGCCGGCGGGACCGGACCAGTGGCCGGTCAGCGAGTCGTGTGTGTGGTGACTGTGCATCGGATGTCTCTCCTCGTTCGTCCAGTACTCCGGTCGACCGATCGGCCGCCGGATCTCGTGGAGCGGATCGTTCGGACCGCTCACGTGCTTTCACGATATATCGCAATAATCACGATGTCAACAACGGAGCCCTTGTCCCGTATGCGGGATCCCGGAGCCGACGGCTCCACCGCACCGGTAGCGTCGGGAGGTCGCACCGCTCCGGTGCGACCGAGCGCCACACGAGGAGCCACTGCCATGCGGATCGGTGTCGTCCTGCCCCAGACCGAGATCGGCCCGACCGTCGGCGCCGTGCGGGCGTACGGACTCGGGGTCGAGGAGCTCGGGTACCAGCACGTCCTGGCCTACGACCACGTGGTCGGCGCCGACCCCGGGGTGCACCGGGACTGGTCCGGTCCCTACGACGTCGACACGCAGTTCCACGAGCCGTTCGTCCTCTTCGGGTTCCTCGCCGGGTGCACGACGCTCGAGCTGGTGACCGGGATCGCGATCCTGCCCCAGCGGCCGACGGTGCTGGTGGCCAAGCAGGCGGCCGAGGTGGACCTGCTGTCGCGCGGCGGATTCCGGCTGGGCGTGGGCATCGGATGGAACCCGGTGGAGTACGAGGCGCTCGGCCAGGACTTCGCCGTGCGGGGCCGGCGGATCGAGGAGCAGGTCGGGCTGCTGCGCCAGCTGTGGACGAACCGGACCGTGACGTTCGCCGGCGAGTTCGACCGGGTGACGGGGGCGGGCATCGCTCCGCTCCCGCTCCAGCGGCCGATCCCGATCTGGTTCGGGGGCGCGTCGCCGAAGGCCTACGAGCGGATGGGTCGCCTGGCCGACGGCTGGTTCCCACTGGTCCAGCCCGGCCCCAAGCTCGACGAGGCCCGGAGGATCGTGACGGCCGCCGCGGCCGCCGCCGGGCGGGACCCGGACGCCATCGGGCTCGAGGGCCGGGTGGACTGGCGGGGCGACCGCGACGACGTGCTCGCGCGCATCGAGGGCTGGCGTGCCGCCGGCGCGTCCCATCTGACGATCAACACGATGGGAGCGGGGCTCGCCACCGTCGACGCCCACCTCGAGGTGCTGGGCGCCGTGGCCGGACGCCTGCCGCTCGACTAGGCGCGGCGCCCGGTGGGCGGTCCTCCGCCGGTCGGGAGGCCCGACTGCGGCGGCAGCCACCGGGAGCCCGCGCCCCGGTGGGAGGTCCTCCGCCGGTCGGTGGGGGTTAGTGTCGCGGAACGTGCGGACGGCCCTCTCCGACCTGGGCGTGACCCTTCCCGTGCTGGCCGCACCCATGGCCGGAGGACCGACGACCCCGGAACTGGTGGTCGCGACGGCCGAGGCCGGCAGCCTGGGCTTCCTCGCCGGCGGCTACCGGAGCGCCGACGACCTGGCCCGACAGGTGCGGGCGGTGCGGGGGAGGACGGGCACGTTCGGGGTCAACCTCTTCGTGCCCAACCCGGTGCCGGTGGACCCGACCGCCTACGCCCGCTACCGGGACCGGGTGCGACCGGAGGCGTTGCGGCTGGGAGCGACCGTGCCCGAAGAGCCGCTCGAGGACGACGACCACTGGCACGACAAGGTCGACCTCCTCGTCGCCGAGCCAGTCCCGGTGGTGTCGTTCACGTTCGGCATCCCGGACCGCGCCTCCCTCGCCGCGCTGCGGGCCACCGGCACCTCCTCGTCCAGACGGTCACGTCGGTCGAGGAGGCGGCGCAGGCGGTCGACGCCGACATGGATGCGCTCGTCGTGCAGGGCGCCGGCGCCGGGGGGCATTCCGGCACCTTCACCCCGTCGAGGAACGGACCCGAGCGGTCGCTCGCCGATCTGGTGACGGACGTGCGGGCCCGGACGACGCTGCCCCTCATCGCGGCCGGCGGCCTGGATGGTGCCGGCCGGGTGGCGGAGGTGCTCGGCGCCGGAGCCGACGCCGTGGTGGTGGGGACCGCGCTGCTGCTCGCTCCCGAGGCGGGGACGTCCGCTCCGTACCGGGCCGCGCTCGCCGGAGGGGACCGCGGTCCCACCGTGGTGACCCGGGCGTTCAGCGGCCGGCCGGCCCGGGCGGTGCGCAACGCCTTCCTCGACACCCACCACGAGCATGCGCCGTCGGGGTATCCGGCCGTGCACCATCTGACCGCACCCATGCGGCGGGCGGCGGCGGCGGCCGGTGACCCGGAGCACGTCAACCTCTGGGCGGGCCGTGGCTACCGCTCGGTCCTCGGGCTGCCGGCGGGCGTCCTCCTGGAGGCGCTCGCCGGCGGCGTCTGACGTCCGGAGGCCCTTCGGGCGGATGTCCCGCGCACCCGGTCCGGGCAGCTGTCGCGGGGCGGCGCCCGTCGACGCCGTGGGCCGTCCACGACCCGGGCCGGTGGCCACGGGCCGGACGGCTGAGGTGGTCGGGACCGGCGTCGATCCGGTGACCTCACGCTTTTCAGGCGCGCGCTCTACCAACTGAGCTACCCGACCTCGCCCCGGCGCTCCACGGGGGAACTCCGGGGTGGCGGACCTGACGGGATTTGAACCCGCGACCTCCGCCTTGACAGGGCGGCGTGCACTCCAAACTGCACCACAGGTCCCCAACCAGCAACTGCACGCTGGGGCAGTACGGCACCCCCAACGGGATTCGAACCCGTGTTACCGCCTTGAAAGGGCGGCGTCCTCGGCCGCTAGACGATGGGGGCTCGGTCCCGAATAGGGCCTACGGACTCTAGCAGAGGGATCAGAGGTCCCCCTCGGGCCTGCCCTCGTCGGGCAGATCCTCGGCCAGCGCCTCGACCATGAGGTACTGCAGCTCCCCCAGGAACACGAAGAGCGCGTACTCGGCGGCCTCGGGGTCGTCGGGATCGGGGACCCCCATGTCCTCGTGGACGTCGAGCCGGGTGCCGAGCACCAGCCGGAGCGATCCGATGGCGTCGAGCCACGAGTGGAACTCGGGTCCGCTCAGCGTCTCGGCTTGGGCCGTGGCCACCAGGACCTCGAGTGCCTGGGTGTGGTGGTTGACCAGCGCGGTGTCCACCAGCTCCCGGTAGTCCCGCTCGGCGCCGGCCAGCTCGGGTGTCGGGTAGGCCGGGGGGAACAGGCGGCGCACCATCGGGTCCCGGGAGGCGATGGCCGCGGGCAGCTGGCGTGCCAGGTCGGCGAGGACGGTCCGGGTGTTGGCGTCGAGGCGGACGACGTAGCGGCCGTCGCGCCGGCGCCGGATGGCCGAGCTCACGTGGACTGCTCCATCGTCGCCCACAGCCCGTGCTCGTGGAGCCGGTAGACGTCGAGCTCGGCCCGCTCGCGGGTGCCGGAGGACACGACGGCGCGGCCCTTGTGGTGGACGTCCAGCATCAGCGCCGTGGCCTTGTCCTTGGAGTAGCCGAAGAGCTTCTGCAGGACGTAGGTGACGTAGGACATGAGGTTGATCGGGTCGTTCCACACGATGACCAGCCACGGCCTGTCGGTGGTGACCTCCTCGTCGAGGGCCGTGCCGAGATCGCCGAGGGGGACCGTCTCGGGCGGGACGACCCCGACGGCGGGCGCACCGCTGCCGCCCGGGGTGCCGACCGACCCGGCCCCGTCCCCCGCCCCGCCGCGTCGACGCGGTGGCCGGATCCTCATGCGGGCTCCGCCACCGGTGCCGACACGGCGTCGGGCGCGGTGGACCCGGGAGCTGCCACCTCCTCGGGCCGGTGGTCGGACAGCCCGTGGTGGAACCACAGCGCGGTCGACCACACCACGGTGGCCCCGACGACGTGGACCCCGACCAGCACGGCGGGCAGGTGCGTGAAGTACTGCGTGTACCCGATGGCGCCCTGGACGGCCATCGTGCCCAGCAGGACGCGACCGGACTCCTGGATTCGCGCCGGGGCGTCCGACCGCCACAGGGTCCACAAGACCGCCACCAGGACGAATGCGGTGACCCAGACCAGCTCGGCGTGGATCCGGGACATGTCGGCCAGGCCGATGTCCACACGCTTGGCGCCCTTGCCGCCGGCGTGGGGGCCGGCCCCCGTGGTGGCGGTGCCCGCGGTCAGCGCCAGGACCAGGAGTCCCAGGTAGGCCCGGGTCAGGAGCAGCGCACGGCGGGTGACGGCCGGCACTCCCCGGCCCGGGGCGTGGTCCGCCCGGAGGCACAGCACGACCGCCACGGTCAGGAGGGCGATACCCAACATGAAATGGGTCATGACCACGTAGGCGTTGAGATGGGTGTAGACGACGATCCCGCCGAGCACGGCCTCGCCCAGTACGCCCAGGACCAGGCCCCCCGACAGCCACCGCAGGTCCCGGCGCGCCGGTGGGCGCAGGAACGAGGCCACGTAGGTGACCGCACAGGCCACCACCAGGGCCAGGACGACCATCCGGTTCCCGAACTCGATCACGGGGTGGAGCGACGACGGCGGGGTGAGCCGGCTGTGGGAACAGGTGGGCCAGTCCGGACAGCCGAGCCCGGAATCGGACAGCCGGACGGCCGCACCGGTGGCCACGTTCAGGACGATCGTGGCCAGCGAGATCCGGGACAGGAGCAGGAAGGCGCGAGGACTTACTCGGAGCGAGGACACCGTCCACCGATGGTATCGGTCCGTTTCGCCTCCGGCCTCCTGGGTGGGCGCCGAGGGACAACCGGGACGCCGACCCGGGTTGGGGCTAGTCTGACGGGCGATGTCCGTCCCCGCCGTGGCCCTTCCGAGGCGTCTGTCGCTCGTGGCGCGCGTCGGCGCCTATGTGGCCCTGACCAAGCCGCGCATCATCGAGCTGCTGCTCATCACCACCCTGCCGACGATGATCCTGGCCAAGGGCGGCCTGCCCGACGTCTGGCTGATGGTGGCCACGTTGCTCGGCGGGGCACTGGCCGCCGGCGGAGCCAACGCCATCAACATGTACGTCGACCGCGACATCGACAAGCTGATGCACCGGACACGCAGGCGTCCCCTGGTGACCGGGGTGATCGCCCCGCGCAACGCGCTGATCTTCGCCGTCACCCTCGAGGTGGTCGCCTTCGTCGAGCTGTGGGCGTGGGTGAACCTGCTGTCCGCCGTGCTGGCCGTGTCGGCCACCCTCTTCTACGTGTTCGTCTACACCCTCTGGCTGAAGCGCACGAGCAAGCAGAACATCGTGATCGGCGGTGCGGCGGGCGCCATGCCGGTGCTGGTCGGCTGGGCGGCGGTCACGGACTCGCTCGCCTGGGCCCCGGTGATCCTGTTCGCCGTGATCTTCATGTGGACGCCGCCCCACTTCTGGGCACTGGCGGTCAAGTACCGGGACGACTACGAGGCGGCCAGCGTCCCGATGATGCCCGTGGTGGCCACCTTCCGGCGCACCGCCGCGGAGATCCTCGCGTACACGCTGGTCATGGTCGGCCTGACGTTCGCCCTCGCCCCGGTGGCCCACCTCGGCACCCTCTACCTGGTGGCGGCGGGCGTGCTCGGTGCCGGCTTCATCGCCCTGGCGATCCGCCTGTGGGTACAGGCGACGCCCAAGGCGTCGATGCAGCTGTTCAGCTACTCGATCACGTACCTGACCCTGTTGTTCGTGGCGATGGCGGTCGACGTCTTCGTCACGCATTGACCACGCCTCCGGACCCGACCGCCACGGCAACCGACCCGCCGGCTCCGTCCCCTCCGGCCGGGCCGCCCCCGACGCCCGCACCGGAGCGCAGGATGCCTCGGCGGCTGCGGGCCCTCCTGATCGGCACGGTGCTGGCCACCGTCCTCGCCGTCGTGCTGTTCGTGGGCCTCGGGACGACGTCGTCGGGTCCGGGCACCGGTGGCGTCGTCCCGATCGGATCGACGGCCCCGAACTTCACCCTCCCCTCGGTCGTGGGCGGGGCACCGGTGGTGCTCGACGCGCTCGGGGTGGAACGGCACCGTCCGGTGATCCTCAACTTCTTCGCCTCGTGGTGCATCCCCTGCCAGGAGGAGACCCCGCTGCTCGCATCCACCGCCCGGGCCGAACAGGCCAAGGGTTCGGTGATCCAGTTCGTCGGCGTCGACGGCCAGGACCCGACCTCGAGCGCCGTCCCCTTCATCACCCGGTCCGGCATCACGTATCCGGTGGGTAAGGACTCGGACCTGAAGGTGACGGCCGACCTCTACGGGCTGGCCGGCGAGCCCCAGACCTTCTTCATCGACGCGTCGGGCGTGGTGGTGGGCCACCACCTGGGCGCCCTCGACAAGGCGACACTGGACAGCTGGATCCACCGGCTGGCCGGCGGCGGCTGATCCGGCACGGCCCTCGGGGCCGTTCGCCCGCGGTCACTCCCAGCGGAACGTGAGCGCGGCGGCAACCGGTGCGGCCACCGCCCAGACGGCGAGCACGACCCAGTCGCGCGCCGCCACCGGCGTCCCGTGGCCGAGGGTCCCGTGGAGGGCCTGGGACAGGGCGGCGGCCGGGAGCGCCTTCGACACGTCGGCCAGCCACGCCGGCAGCTTGGCCAGGGGGATCAGCATGCCGCCCAGCAGGAGCAGGACGACGAACAGGGCGTTGACCACGGCCAGGTTGACCAGGGGCTTGAGCAGACCGGCCAGCACCAGGCCGATCCCCCCGAAGGCGACGGTGCCGAGCACCATGGCGGCCAACGCCTCGCCGACCAGTGCGCCGGCGCCCCCGGGCCCACCCGGATTCCAGCCGAGCAGATAGCCCACGCCGACCACGGCCCCGGCCTGGAGGACCTCGACGGCCAGCACGGCCAGGATCTTGGCGGCCAGCAGCCGGGGGCGGCCGAGCGGGGTGGCCCCCAGTCGCTTCAGGACGCCGTAGCCGCGCTCGAAGCCGGTGCCGATGGACAGGGCGGTCATCGAGGTCGCCATGACGGCCAGCGCCAGGACCCCGGGGACGAGGAAGTCGACCGGGTGCGGCGTGCCGGTGGGCAGCACGTGGACGGCACTGAAGAAGAGGAGGAACACCACCGGGATGCCGAGGGTGAGGAAGAGCGTCTCGCCGTTGGTGGCGATCATGGTGAGTTCGGCCCGCAGCTGGGCGGCCAGGGCGCGCATCAGCGGTGTCCCCGGCGTCCGCGACGCCCCCGACCGGCGGGCACGCCTTCGCCCGCGCCCTCGCCCCGGGCCCCGGTGATCGCCAGGTACGCCTCCTCGAGGGACTGGCCCGTGCGCAGGTCGCCGAGCGCCAGGTCCCGCTCGGCCAGCCAGCCGGCCAGGGCGGCCACGACGGGCGGTGTCGCGGTGCCCACGGGCGGGCGCAGGCGGTACGCGCCGGGGCTCTCCTCCTCGACGGAGGCCCCCGGTCCGACGGCGGCGGCCAGCGCACCCGTGTCGATGCCGGGTTCGGTGGAGAAGCGCACCGAGCCGTCGGCCGTGCCCGAGGCCAGCTCGGCCGGGGTCCCCTCCGCCAGTGCCCGCCCCTTGTCGATGATGACGACCCGGTCGGCCAGACGCTCGGCCTCGGCCAGTTCGTGGGTGGTGAGCAGGACGCACCTCCCCCGGGAGCGTTGGGCGGCGATCAGGTCCCGGACGACGATCCGGCCCTCGGGATCGACGCCGGCGGTGGGCTCGTCGAGGAACAGGACGTCGGGCCTGCCCACCAGGGCCAGGGCCAGGGCCAGGCGCTGCTGCTCGCCGCCGGACAGGCGTCGCCACGGCGTGCGGCGGGCGTCGGCCAGTCCGACCTGATCCAGCAGGGCGTCGGGATCCTCGGGGTCGTCGTAGTAGGCGGCGAACAGGTGGAGCACCTGGGCCGGTCCGAGCATCGGGTAGATGCCGCCCTTCTGCAGCATGACCCCCATCCGTTCCACCAGGGCGTCGTGGTCCCGCCGCGGATCGAGGCCCAGCACCCGCACGGTCCCCGCCGCGACCGCCCGGTAGCCCTCGAGGGCCTCGACCGTGCTCGTCTTGCCGGCGCCGTTCGGACCGAGCAGCGCGAGGACCTCGCCCCGGTGCGCGGTGAACGACAGCCGGTCGACGGCGACGGTGTCCCCGTAGCGGACCACCATGGCGGCGCACTCGACCGCGGCGGTCCCTCGGTCGTCGTCGTTCGCAGCGGTGTCGGCGTGGTCCACGGGTGGTCACGCTACCGTTGTGCCGACATGATCGATATCCGAGTGGTCCGGGACGACACCGCAGCGGTCAAGACCGCACTGGCCCGACGGGGCGTCGACCCCGCCGAGGTCGACCGCCTGGTCGCGCTCGATGCCGAGGCGCGCCTCGCGGTGGGAGCGCGGGACGAGCTGCGGGCGACGGTCAAGGCGCTGTCCAAACAGGTGGGCGAGGCCCGCCGGGCGGGCGACACCGCGCTCGCCGAGCGCCTGGCCGCCGACAGCCGGGTGGCGGGTGACCGGGAGCGCGAGCGCAACGCCGTGGCCGAGCGCGCCCAGGACGACGTCCGCCAGGCCCTGCTCTACCTCCCCAACCTCCCCGATCCCGCCGCGCCCGACGGCACGGGCGAGGCCGACAACGTGGTGGCGAGGACGTGGCCGGAGCGGGACCCCGTCTACACGGCGGCCCAGCGGGTGCCCCACTGGGAGGTCGGGACGGAGCTGGGCCTGCTGGACATGGAGCGCGGGGCGAAGCTGTCGGGGTCGATGTTCCCCCTCTACCGTGGATTCGGTGCTCGGCTGCTGCGGGCGCTCAGCTCGTTCGCCCTGGACAGCCACGCCGACGAGTTCGAGGAGGTCCGACCGCCGACCCTCGTGCTCACCGGCACGATGGTCTCGACCGGGCACCTCCCGAAGTTCGAGGAGGAGGCCTACCACCTCGAGCGCGACGATCTGTGGGCCATCCCGACCGCCGAGGTGCCGCTGACCTCGATGTGGCGGGGAGACGTGCTGGAGGAGGCCGACCTGCCGCTCCGGCTCACGGCGGGCACCGCCTGCTACCGCCGGGAGGCGGGTGCGGCCGGGAGGGACACCCGGGGCCTGCTGCGCGTGCACGAGTTCGACAAGGTCGAACTGTTCGCCTACGCCACCCCCGAGCAGGCCCCCGGGCTGCTGGAGTCGATGGTGGCCCGGGCCGAGTCGCTGCTCCGCCTCCTCGGCCTGCAGTACCGGGTGCTCGACCTGTGCACCGGGGACATCGGCAATTCGGCGGCCCGGACCTTCGACCTCGAGGTGTACGCGCCCGGCGTCGACCAGTGGCTCGAGGTCTCCTCGGTCAGCTGGTGCACCGACTACCAGGCGCGACGGGCCAACATCCGCTACCGGCCGGCCGGCGGCGGCACCCCGGTGTTCGTGCACACCCTCAACGGATCGGCACTGGCCTGGGCCCGGATCTGGGCCGCGCTGGTGGAGACGGGTCGGCAGGCCGACGGCTCGGTGGTCCTGCCCGAGGTGCTCGCCCCCTACCTCCGGGGCGAGACGGTCATCCCCGCCGCGGACTGACGTCGCGCCGGTGCCGCCGCGTCAGCCCCGGCTGGCGTCGAACCGGTAGCCCACACCCCGGATGGTGGTGATGAGCTTGGGGGAGGACGGGTCCTCCTCGATGTGGGTGCGCAGGCGCTTGATGTGCACGTCGAGGGTCTTGGTGTCGCCGAAGTAGTCGGAGCCCCAGACCCGGTCGATCAGGACGTCGCGGGTGAGCAGGCGACCGGCGTTCTCCATGAGGAGCGACAGGAGTTCGAACTCCTTGCGCCGCAGATGGACCTCCTGACCCCGGATGAAGACCAGGTGGCGGTCGACGTCGACCCGGATGCCGCCGGCCTCGAGCACCGATCCCGCGTCGGGTCGCCGTTCGGGCGGGCGGGGCACCGAGGGCTCCCCCTCGCGCGCCGACCCGGTGTCCACGGCCCGGGTCTCCCCCTCGGCCGGGGTGCGGCGCAGGACGGCGCGCATCCGGGCGACCAGCTCGCGCAGGCGGTAGGGCTTGGTGACGTAGTCGTCGGCGCCCACCTCGAGCCCGACCACCGTGTCGATCTCCGTGCCCTTGGCCGTGACCATGATGATCGGCACGGTCGAGTGGGCGCGGATCGACCGGCAGACGTCGATGCCCGACAGGCGGGGCAGCATGATGTCGAGGAGGACCAGGTCCGGCTCGACCTCGGCGAACAGGCGGAGCGCCTCGGGACCGTCCGTGGCCACGGTGACGTCGAACCCCTCACGGGCGAGTCCGATGACGAGCGCATCGATGAAGGACTCGTCGTCCTCCGCCAGGAGCACCCGGGTCTGGGTGGGGATCTCGAGGTCCACGGTGCCGCCCGCCTCGTGCTTCGCTTCCTTGCTCACGCCTGCACTCTTACCCACGGGCGGCGCCGTGGCCACTCGGACCCGGCGGGGCGGTCACGCGGTGTACTCGGGCGGATTGGGGAGCACCAGGGTGAAGGTCGAACCCTCGCCCTCGCGCGAGTCGACCTCGACCCTGCCCTGGTGGTTGCTGGCGACGTGCCGGACGATCGAGAGTCCGAGGCCGGTCCCCCCCGTCGAGCGGCTGCGGCCGTGGTCGACCCGGTAGAAGCGTTCGAAGATGCGCTCGAGGTCGCGGGTGGGGATGCCGACGCCCGTGTCGGTCACCGACAGCCGGATCTCCCCGTCGGTCTGGCACCCCGAGACGCGGACCGTGCTGTCCTCGTAGGAGAAGGTCACGGCGTTCTCGAGGAGGCTGTGGATGGCGGAGACGAGCTGGCGGCGGTCGCCCACCACGTGGACGGGCGGGTCGGGTTCGTCGAGCTCGATGGTGATGTGACGCTGCTCGGCCGCGCTGCGGACCCGCTCGACGGCCTCGGCCATGACCAGGTTGATGTAGATCGGCTCGCGTGGCGGCGTCTCCTCCGACTCGATGCGGCTGAGGTCGAGGAGGTCGTCGATGATGCGGCTGACACGGAAGGCCTCGGCGTGGATGCGCGACGCCAGCCGCTGGGCGACCTCGGGGTCGGGCTCCACCGTGAGCGTCTCGGCCAGGAGCCCCAGGGCACCGATGGGCGTCTTCAGCTCGTGGCTCACGTTGGCCACGAAGTCCCGTCGGATCTCCTCGAGACGGCGCCGCTCGGACACGTCCTCGATGATGGCGATGACCCCGAGCGGCCGGCGGCCGTCGTCGATGAGCCGGGTGCGGACGGCCAGTGTCTGGCGGGGCGGGCCGTAGAGGTCCAGGGTGCGCTCGGCCGATCCCTCCTGCCAGGCGTTCTCGAGGAGCTCGGTCACGGCCTGGGCGGCCAGCGCGTCCCCGTGCCGGTTGTTCATGAGCGCCACGGCCCGGGCGTTGCGGAAGGCGACCTCACCGTTCTCGTCGCACACGATGACGCCCTGGGTGAGGGTGTCGAGGGCCCGGCGGAGCCGGATGGCGTCCGAGCTGGCCTCGGTGACGGCCTCGGCGGCGTCGCCGGCGACCTTCTCGAGGTGGCTGAGTACCGGCTCCATGCCGGCGTCGTCCGGGGCCTCCACCCCCAGCCGGTTGGAGAGCGCGGTCAGCCGCTGCTGCAGGCTCCGCCGCCCGGCGCGCCGCCCGACCTGGTTGGCGATGACCACGGCGACCACCGCCACCACGCCCAGCACGATGTACCCGATCACGTACGGCTTCACGGTCCCAGTGTGGCAGGCCGTGGCCCGGACGGTGACCAGCCCCCACCGCGACAGCCGGAGTACAGGAAACTACAAGAAAAGTATTGAGATAGTAGGAAAGTGCACATAGCGTGGGTCCCATGACCTCCGACCCCCAGACGCTGCTCCCCCACGTACACCTCCTCGCCGTCACCATGACGCCGGACCCGACCCAGCTCCCCGGTGGCCAGGTGCTCCAGCGACTGACCGACGGGCTCGGGGGCTGGGCACTGGCGCTCTCGCTCGTGGGCCTGCTGATCGGCGCGGCGGCGTGGGCGCTCGGCGCGCACAGCCAGAACTACCAGCAGTCCTACAGCGGTCGGAAGGCCGTACTGGTGTCCGGCTTCGCCGCCCTGCTGATCGGCGCCGGTCCGGCCATCGTCAACTTCTTCTTCTCCACCGGCCAGGGCGTCCACTGAATGTCGGTCCTCGTGGGCCTCCCCGCCCTCCCGTCCCCCGGGTGCCCGGCCGCCGCCGGCGCGCTGGGCGGCACCGGACTCGGCGCCGTCTGCAACGTGGCCGGCGGCGTCGCGGGCTCTGTCGGATCGGCGGTGGGCTCGGCCGTCGGGTTCGGCGTCGGCAGCGTGCTGGACGCGGTGAGCAGCTGGGTGACGACCGGAGCCGCCTGGCTCCTCGCCCAGATCGGCGGCGTGCTGTCGACCACCACGGCCATCGACCTGGGCGCGCCCTGGTTCCGGAGCCACTACGCGACGATGGCCGGGCTCGCCGGGGTGGTCGTCGTCCCCCTCCTCCTGCTCGGCGTGCTGCAGGCCCTCTACCGACAGAGCGCGGCGATGCTCCTGCGTTCCGTCCTGGTCCACGTCCCGCTCGCCGTCCTGCTCACCGCGGTGGCCGTCAGCCTGGTCCAGGTCGGACTGGCCGTGACCGACGCCCTGTGTGCCGCGGTGTCCCAGGGGGCCGGTCTCGACACCGGCCACTTCCTGGGCACGCTCACGGACGCACTCGGTCCCGCGCAGGCGGCCCAGCCGGGTGGAGCGCCCACCTTCGTCCTCTTCCTCGGCGGCATCGCGGTGGTGATCGGCGCCGTGCTGGTGTGGCTGGAACTGCTGCTGCGGTCGGCCGCCGTCTACGTGGCGGTCCTGTTCCTGCCGCTGGCCCTGGCCGGGCTGGCGTGGCCGGCCATCAGCCACTGGGCCCGTCGCCTGGTCGACACCCTGGCCGCGCTGGTGCTGTCGAAGCTGGTCATCGTGTCGGTGCTCAGCCTGGCGGCCGGCGCGCTCGCCGGTGGCACGGGATCGACCCCGACGGGTGCCTCCGGTCCCGGCGGCGGGTTCGCCTCGGTACTCGGCGGCGCGGCCCTCCTCCTGCTGGCCGCCTTCGCCCCGTGGTCCCTGTTCCGGCTCCTCCCCTTCCTGGAGGCCGGTGCCGTGGGTCACCTCGACGGGCTCACCCAACGGGCCCGGCACCGGGCCGGGATCCCGGCCAGGGGGCTGGCCGACATGGCCCTGCGGGCGGCCGCGACCGGGTCCCTGGCGACCGGTGTGGGCGCCGTGGGAACCATCGGAGCCGTGGCGTCGTCCGGCGGCGCGTCGGGGACACCGTTCGGTGGGATCGGGGTCCCTGGCGGTGGCGGTGGCGGCGGCGGTGGGCGCGGCGGCGTGGACGCCGAACCCTTCGATCCGTACCGGCCCGACGACTGGGCCGGCCCGCAGCCGTGGGAGCCCGGCGGCTCGGTCAGGATGATGCCGCCGAGCCCCAATTCCGCGTTCGTGATGGCCCGGTTCGCCGCCACGGCGGCCAAGTACGCCCCGCTCTACGAAGCGGCCCGGCTGGCCGGCGGGGTCCCCGCGGGGGACGGCGGATCGGCGACCCCCGACCCGGACGGCTCCTCCCCGGTGCCCGTCATGCCGCCGGGGGTGACCTTCGTCGCCACCCTGCCCCGCGCCAGCGGGAGCCAGTACGCCGACCATCTCGGCCGGGACCACCTCGGCCCCGTCCTCGTCTCGGGCCGCCCGCGTCCCGACGGCCCGAACCCGTGACCGACGGCGACCCCGGCACGACCCCGGGACGCGTCCGCTACCGCTTCCCGCCGCTGGAGCGCCGCGGGGTGATCGCCGGCTGGCGGGGCGGGCAGGTCGCCGCCGTCGCCACCGGGCTGGTGCTCGCCGTGCTGGCCATGCGGAGCCGGCCGTCGCTCCCGGGCGTGGTCGTCGCCGTCGGCCTGGTGGGTGGGTCGGTGGCGGCCGCCTTCTGGCCCGTCGCCGGCCGGACCGGCGAGCAGTGGCTGCCGGTCCTCGTGCGCTGGGTCCGGGCCGGGGTCGCGGGCCGCCGGTTCCAGGCCGACCCCGGACCCGCCGCCGGACGACGTCTGACGGTCGCCCACCCGTGGGACGGTGGGCAGCTCCGGGTGGGCGGCACGACGTCCGGCACGACGTCCGCCTCCGTCTTCCGGGGTCTCCGGATCACGTCGTCGGACGGCGACGGGGAGGGTGCGGTCGGCATGGGGGTCGTCGTCGACGAGCAGGCCCGGACGGTCACGGCCGTGCTGGGCGTGCAGGGACACAGCTTCGCCCTGCTCGGCCCCGACGACCAGGACGCACGCGTGGCGTCGTGGGCCCGCGTCCTCGCCTCCCTCGCCCGCAGCGGGTCGGCCGTGCACCGGCTGCAGTGGGTGGAGACCTGCCTCCCCGACGACGGCCGGGCCGTGCACGCCCATCTGGAGGACCATGCCGCGCTCGGGCCGGACGCGCCGGCGGTCCGCTCCTACCGGTCGCTGCTCGACGAGGCGGCCCCGGCCACCCGCCGACACCGGCTGCTGGTGGCGGTGACGGTGCACCGGGGAAGGTCGGCCCGTGCCGTCCGGAGCGCCGGCGGGGGAGTGGAGGGGGCCGCGACCGTCCTCGCCCGCGAGGTGACCGCAGTGCACCGTTCGCTCACTGCCGCCGACCTGGTCGTGGACGGCGTCCTCGGACGCCGTTCCCTCACCCGGGTGCTCGGCGAGGCACTGCGCCCGGCACCGGTCGGCGTCCCGGACGCGGGCACCGGTCCCGGACGCGGCGACCCGTGGCCGATGGGCGTCGGGGCGCGGTGGGAGGCGGTACGCACCGACGGCTCCTGGCACGCCGTCTACTGGGTGAGCGAGTGGCCGCGGGTCGACGTCCGCCCGGACTTCCTCGGTCCGCTCCTCTTCGCGCCCCTGCGGCGCACGCTCTCGGTGGTGATGGAGCCGGTCGACCCGGTCCGCGCCGCCCGCCAGGTGGCCCAGGCCCGCACCGCCGGACTCGCCGACGGCGAGCTCCGCCGCCGCAACGGGTTCCTGACGTCGGCCCGCCACGTCCGTGAGCACGCCAGCGTCGAGGAGCGCGACGTGGAGCTGGCCGACGGCCACGCGCAGTTCCGGTTCAGCGGGTACGTCGGGGTCACCGCGGACAGCGAGGAGGACCTGGCAGCGGCCTGCACCGCGGTCGAGCAGGCCGCGGGCCAGTCGCACGTCGACCTGCGGCGTCTCTACGGCCAGCAGGACGCCGCCCTGCTCTGTCTGCTCCCGCTGGGCCGGGGCCTGTCGTGACCGGCCTCGGGGTCCGCCTGCCCCCCGGGCTGCCCGCCCACGTGGCCACCACCCGGCACCTGTGCGCCGCCTACCCCCTCGTGGCCGAGGCCGGTCTCGGCCACGAGGGGGTGCTCATCGGCCGGGACGTCCTGGGCGGCTCGTTCGTGTACGACCCGTTCGCCCTGTACCGCAACGGCGCGGTCACCAACCCGAACATGGTGGTCATCGGTCAGATCGGCCGGGGGAAGAGCAGCTTCGTCAAGTCCTACCTGTGGCGGCAGGCCGTGTTCGGCCGGAGCGCCTGGGTCATCGACCCGAAGGGGGAGTACGGGGCGCTGTGCGAGGCCTGGGGGGTGGCGCCGGTGGCGCTGCGCCCCGGTGGCCCCGTGCGCCTCAATCCGCTCGACACCGGTGGCGACGGCACCGAGGACGGCACGGGCGGCCCCGGACGGACCGGCGGGTCGGACGCCGTGGCCGCCCGGCGCTCCTCCCTCACCGCGTCGCTGGCCGTGTCCTGCCTGGGCCGCGACCTCCGGCCCCGCGAGCGGGCGGCCGTCGACGCCGCCCTGGCCGCGGCCGGCGGGTCGTCCCGTGGCGTCGGAGGGACCGGCCGCCGGGCGGTGCCGACCCTGCCCCGCGTGGTCGAGGCGCTCCTCGATCCCGGCCCCGGAGCCGCGTCGGACCTGCGGACCACCCGGTCCGAGCTGGTGGAGGACGGACGGGACGTCGCACTCGAGCTGCGCCGGCTGGTCCACGGCGACCTCCGCGGCATGTTCGACGGGCCGACGACGGCCGGCGTCCGGCTGGACGGGCCACTGGTCGTGCTCGACCTGTCCGCCGTCTACCACTCGCCGGCGCTCGGCGTGCTGATGGCGTGTGCCGCGGCGTGGCTGCAGAGCGCGGTCGAGGCGCACCACCGCAACCGCATCCTGCTCGTCGTGGACGAGGCGTGGGCGATCCTCGGCAAGGAGAGCGACGCTCGACAGTTTGAGGTCCACTACCACCACCGGAAGATGCCCAGGCCCCGGGGCTGGAACGCCGCAAGCATGCTCAGCAACTAGAGTTGACGCCTTCCTGGAAGGC
>Ga0080006_1124705_pt1 | contig 55061 bp, 46 predicted proteins | sample RS3BMetagenome_FD_69209 | JGI IMG/M metagenome (GOLD analysis project Ga0080006, IMG submission 69209) | Ferric oxide microbial mat and aquatic microbial communities from Rainbow Spring, Yellowstone National Park, USA - RS3B (SPADES... ...
AAGCAGAGACAACACGATTTTCATCGATCCTTGGGGGCATTCGTTCAAGGCAGTTGCGTCATTTTGCATGCCGAGCGCTCGCTTGGCCGAGATCCGCGCACCTCTGTGCGCGGCGTCCATGCGCCGGTGCCCGTGTCCGTGCGCGGCTGAATGGCGCAGCGATCGCCGTCGCGCCGCCGCCACGCATCGCTGTCCGGTGTCGCATCCGTGTTCGCGGCATCGCATCGGATGCGTGCAGCGCATGCACCCCGCGCGCCCAGCACGGATCGCAACCAAAGCATCGACGTCACGCGCCCTGAGCGCAGCGCCCGCGGACGCTTGAGGGCGTCGCGTGCATTCACGACGCTCGCGGGATCGGAATCTACTTCCGTGCATTTCGCAACTTTGAGTAAACTTCAAGACACAGAAGCGCAGCTTATTTCGATCTCACGTTTCGTCTAGCGTTCGCTTACTTGTCGCAAAAGTGGAGAAAGCAATATGCTGGTTCTGCCTGCGCTCTGCAGCGTACCAGGCACCGCGTCACTCTGATCCGCAGTTGTTGACCTGCGCGCCCTCATCGACACACAGACGTGGTATCCAGGACGAAGCGCGTCCGCTGGTCTCGTTGTGATCCGGCAAATGCGCCCACGCCCGTGGCGCAAACACTACATGGAACTTTTCTCTGGGTTGCTGCTGGCGTTCGTCTCGATTTTCTGAACGCGATCGCGGGCGTATTCGAGCATTCTGCGAGTGTACCTGGAAGCAAACACCTCAAAGTAACAGTTACTTCCGTTCCACACGACGATGAGACCGACAAATGCCAACACGATTTCGTGCATCCATTTGTAACGCCAGAACAGCGCCGTAGGCAGACAAGTCACCCCAGTGAAAATCAGCTGCCAAAAAGCGAGTGCCAAATTCTGGTATCGCTCGCCGAAGATATTCAGCATCCGGGAGACTGCCGAGCCCGAGTGACGTGTGAGCCATCGCAGGCTTGTGATCAATTCAGGGTTTCGATCGAGCTTTCGACGAGAGATAACCAGAATCTTTGCAAGATACAAGGTTTGCCAGATTAGAAAGATCACCAGCGGCACTGCCACCGTAAACGCGCGACGTCCTAACGCGATACAGTCTGCTTCGTGGCTGCAGATACCGATCCGTCGCGAGATGATCAAGTCTGAATGCCAACGAGCATTGTACGTCACTAGTGGGGGAAATATATGGATAAATACGGACGTCATCTTATCGAGCGAATGAAAAACCAGCGCATTGCGCCACGCCACCATCGCCCAGAGCACCGGTCCGTTCGCCGAGGCAAACAGGGCCACGAACATGACCTGTCGCCAGGCTTGCGTCCGCGGCCAGCCAAAATAGAAAGCTACCAGTAGTGCTTGCACAAAGTAACAATAGTCGTACATGAAATAATGCTGAGCAGACTTGCGGTATGAATAATAGCGGAGAATAAGCAGAGGCGTCAGCTGGTACAGATACCACTGCCATAGACGCGCCGGCTGGCGTAGAATAACGTATTCCGTGAAGAGCACGTTGAGCAGACCCAAGACAAACGAAAGTTTGTCTCGCAAACGAATGACCTCTGGAGTGCGAACGCGCCTTTCGATGGCTCGCCGCCGCTCCACGAGCCGATGTTTGGTGTTACGGATCTTGTCATCTAGATTAGCAAGGCTACCAAGTGTAAAAATATCGGACAAAGAAAGGCTGAGCAGGTCAGGCTCGTAGTACGCTTCCGAGTCGGGAAAAGCGGAGGAGTCCGTCTCGTCGAAGTGGTCAACGCTCGCACTGCCCAACGCACGCCCACCGTCGTCCATCTTTGTTCAATAGTTTTCGTGCCACTCGGTTCAGAACGGTTTCCTCGAACCGTTTCGAGAAACGCTTGACGCTGGCACCACGACGAGAACGCTCTGAGCTGGTAACCCGCCCGCCGACCGAACGTTCGTCCTGACGCTGCGGCGCGCAGGCTGCGGGTGCCCGGTCGAGCAGTGGTGGTGGCGTCTGCAAATGCGCACGCGCGCGCGCGCGCTAACGCAATCTCCGGCATCGGCACCGACCGCACTAGATAGAACAAAGGACAGAGGCTATCCAGTAACTAGCAACGATATAAGGATTTATTTTCTCTTCTATGATTAATGTTAACATAACGGAAGGATTTCCGTATTGTCACAAGTTTAGCTTCTAGGCGGAAGGTCCCGCGATCTGGACAAGTCTGTTAGGCTGATGCTTCATGCGCTCCCGCAATAGCTGTTGCTCTAGCGAGACCTGAGCAACTCGTCCGCAAACGCAGTTCATTCTGGGACTCAGAGCGGATACACTGCGTTTCGATGTCGTCACGGTCGCAGTGGACTTCTTGTATATCGCTTCGCGCTGCAGCAGGCAATAGGTCCGTCTGCGCGATTGGCTCGTTCCCGGAATGCTCATGAATCCTGATTCCGTAGCAGCTGCATGCAGGCAAAAGGTCCGTCTGCGCGATTGGCTCGTTCCCGGAATGCTCATGAATCCTGATTCCGTAGCAAGTGAATGCAGGCAAAAGGTCCGTCTGCGCGATTGGCTCGTTCCCGGAATGCTCATGAATCCTGATTCCGTAGCAGGTGAACCACGCCTCGGGCCGGCACCCTTCGCAGTATGGCAAAAACGTCCTACCTCCGCGATGTATCGTCATCAGCGGTATGAGCGATAAAGCGGACGCTCACGACAGGTACTCGGCGCACGATAGAACATACGAAACGACCAGCATATCCGTGAGGAAATATGGGTAAAGGAACTTGGAGCTAGGGTGCAGCACCATGACCAACGCTCTTCTGATTACCATTATCCATCCGGCAACCTGTCATCCATGCTCCATGTCCACCGGTTTGTCATCGAGAGAGACGGAGAGAGACCGGATAGCGCCATCGATGCGCTATCGTCGATCGCCGCCGCTGCCATCATCTGTTGAGGGTGCCTCCAGCCGCCAGCGCGCGCCCGGATCGCGGCGACCGCTCTGCGCATCCGTCGTCCAGAGGCACGGAGTTGTGAACCTGCCCCCAGACACGTACGCTGCACCGTGTACTGCCTTTGCAGGAGAGGCGCTCTCAAGTCTCCGCTATTCAGGTTCACTTCTGGCGCATCTTCTATCGGAATGTTTGTTAGCGGAGCTTTTCAGGTTCCTCGGGAGAGACGCTGGGGTGCGGCTCGGGTTGCACGTCCTAGGCGTGCGCTCCGGCTACGGGACGCGCAACGTCGTCACAGTGGCGTCTCGATTCTGGAGGCCAACGGCGAGAGCAAGGATGGCAAAGCAGGAGGCAAAGGTGGCGGCCTATTTGGAGGCCTTGGTAACCTCATGGATGCAATGAAAAAAGCACAAGAGTTCTCCAAATCGGCACAGGCGCTACAGGAAGAGCTGAAGAACACGGAAGTTGAAGCAACCTCGAGCGACGGTCGGGTTCGTGCAGTCGTTTCCGGACAGCAGGTGCCAATCCGAGTTGAGGTTTCTGATGAGCTCATCGCCGAGGGGAACCCAGCGGTCAGTGACGCTGTCACGGAGGCAGTGCGCAACGCTCATGTGAAAAGCGCGGAGCTGATGCGACAACAGCTCGCGGACCTAACCCAGTCCTACGGGCTGCCGCAACCACCGAAACAACCCTAGCGGAAAACTAGTATCTTTAGTAGGGATAAAAACTGTCCAACGGAAAAACTATTCAGATTTTCAGAAGGAGTCTGCGCCATGTAATAAGGAACTGTGCATAGCTATGAAGGCCATTCGAGGCCGGCTGCTGTTGCTGCTGCTTCTGGGTGCTGTGACGCAGGCGATACCAGAGGCGCAAGGGCGCAAAGGCCCAGTGTGCAGCACCATGCGACGCAGTGTCCCCATAACTCGACACGAGATAGCCGTCCACGAGGAGCGTGCCTTCAAAAGTGAGCGGCGCGTACGCGTTGGTGTCCACGTGCTCGGTAACTCGTACAATGGTGTCGGTGGATCCATCTTCATGGAGCAAGGCCATACCCGGAAACAGGTTGCGGGCTCGCGTGAATCGTGGGCGTTCGTGCGCATATCCCGGTTGGACGTACACTAAATGATCGGGTGTCATGTGCAAAACGCCACCGCTGCTGGTGTGCAGCGCGATATACTGGAACGGGCCTGCCGCAGTTTGTTTGTCCGCAAACGCGTACGCGGTCGTGAAGCGCTTCGTCCAGCCACCGCGATTGTTCGGGACTAATGTGGCAATACGCGTCCCGGGTTCGAGTGCGGATAGCGGCACCAGCGTGCCGTCTGCGCGCTCTACGGTGCTCTCAGCCGGAAAGCAGCCGATGAAGCTCTGCCCAGCAGCCAAGGTCGAGGGACAACCAGAGAAGGACTCTAGTGCGACAAACTTTGCGCTTTCGTTGTATATCGGGGGTCCGAGCGTGATGGTGCTCCCCTGCTGCGGCCAGAAATCAAACGTCGCAGACGTCTCCACAGGTTCATACATGGGAATATTGGTTTCCATCGGGTTTGCCGGGCAATAAAAAGGTGCACTCATCCCCGTCTCTCGATAAAAATCCAAACACTCCTCACACACAGAATAGCTGAGCTCCATACCAACATTTTCAACGAAACGAACGTCAACGACAGACGCGCACGTTGGCTCCATCCCGTTCACGAACCCGCCTTCGGGAACGATTACGACGCTTCCGGAGGGAACGACAAACACATACGCCACCCCGGCTTGCTGGCCCTTGATAAGCCCCAGCGGTATCGTGAGCGAGTCGGTCAGTGGCGGGTATGGTCCGCCACTGATGGAAGCGAGCTGCGTGCCATCCGTTTCACCAGTCAAGTATGCGGGGAAGAAGGCACCACCAAACGGATACGCAGCGACATCGGTTGCTCCTCGGTTTAGAACCACAGCCAGGCTCTCATTTTTCGGGTTCAGAAACTGCCAGTATACGATGCCCTCAGAACGCGAAATCCACGACCAACTCACCTCAACGCCCAGCGGGCTCGAGCAACTCTGTTGACTACGGACTCGCTCCAAGATACGTCCAACGGTTAGGGTACCCGCCGGTTTGGTACCTTTTGGGTAGTACAAGTGCCGCAACCTCGCCTGTTTCGAACTAGATGTGTCGCTCAGCCCTAGCGTTTTCACAGGCAAAGCGTACGCCACGTAGCAGCATAATCCCACACTGCAAAAGAGCGCTAGCAACAAAATCCAGGAAAACAGCACGCGACTCCCTAGACTGTGGCCCATGGCGGGCCACTGCTGCTCCCCGAGTGTGCAGGTCTAGCTCAAACCTCGCCACCTAGAACGTCGGGCATGAATACCCGCAACGGATGCGGCCATGTGCACTCAAGCATCGATGCGATGCACCACGTGGCGATGTCCAAGTTCTGGAGTTCCCTGCAAGCGGCCACTCAACGGCCGCATCGCCGGTGCGTCGGAACTCGCAGCGCGTTCGATGCTTGCACGGCCAGCACCGTGGAGATTAAAATTCGTGGTACCTGCGAGTGCTGCCAGCACGTGGCATCTGGAGGTTTCCTGGTGTGACGTGCAGATACAACATTCCCGGAATTGTTCCTGTAGGAAATCATGCGACTCGCCATGAAATCCCTTACGACGCTGGTATTCGTCGTAGAGATCCTTGTTTGCCTCAGTGTATGGTCTGCGTTAGCCCTTCCGGTTTATCGTAGTGACCGCCCCCAGCTGGTGTTCGCAAAGCCGCAGCAGCAGCAGCAGCAGCAGCAGCAGCAACTCGCCGCCGGGGTGCGTCTCGAACGGGCACCGCTGCACCCTCTCGACCAGAGGGTTGTTCAAGAGGTTTCCGGTGCGCCGCTGGGACAGCCTTCACTGCGTACAAGCGGCACGAGTTGTACGAGCGGTGCAGGTGTGGAGGTTTCCTGGACATGGTTCAACCAGACCAGCGGTATCGTTGTATGGCAGTTCTACAATCCGACTTCGAGTGAACGGGCAGTTGTTCTGAACCGCGGGGCGAAAGGCAACAATAGTATCATTGAATCGTACACCTTCGGCGGCGCCTATACATTCGCATACCTCGGGAACGGGCTCGCCACGCTGGCCCCGGGGCCGTATCCGACGCTGGAAGCATCACCGAGCGTGTTGCCGGTCGCCATTATAGATAAGAGCGATCCGGATATTGGCTTTCTCTTCACTATTCGTGCGGGTGGCACGGTAAGCGTCGAAGAGGGTGGCTTCGTGAACTTGGAACCGTTCTGTGACAGTGTACCTGACGTCTCGTTCGCGGAGAACGCCGACGTCAACATCACTTATGCAAAGAGTGTTATGTGTGAAGAATACTATTTTCAGGAAGGTAGTTCGAATGTTATGTGTTCTTCGAATCCTTTGGTGACGACTTGGCCTATTTATCAAGTGGCAAACGGTTCCGTGACGGGACAGAATTACATTATCATGGACTCTAATACACAGATCGAGTTTTTGAACGTATCAAACTCACAGGGTGGTTCATCGTCGGGATTCTCCTGCTTCCCGGGCGATGCAACCGTCACACTGTCCGATGGACAAGTCAAGCCCATTCACCAACTCAAGAAAGGCGATTGGATCTATACGCTTTCGTACGACGCTAAGGATCGCAAGTGGTCCCGTGTTTCGACGAGATTTCTCGGATTCCTCGATCACAAACCTGCCGAGCGGACTGAATTCCTTCGGATTACGCTGCACGGGACGGATAGCGTTCTAGAGATTACACCGGATCACTTGTTGGCGGTAGTCGCAGCCGGTCCGTCCCCTGGTGAGCAACGTGAGCGCTATATGCCCGCTCGGCTGGTTGTGCCCGGCGCATTCCTCTTTCTGGAGACTGGTGAGCTTGCCCACGTACGCAGCATGACATGGGTGCAACGGACGGGTGCCTTTGGACCGCTCACCGAGGCGGGAACCCTCCTAGTCGACGGGGTCCTCGTCTCTTGCTATGCGCACACAGGGAGTCATGAAGCTGCGCATATGAGTATGTGGCCGTTGCGCGTTGGATCCCGTCTATCTCGCTGGCTGAACCCGGTGCATGCCCGTGTCCCAGAGAGCGCTTGCGCAAGTACTGGTATGCATCCGTATGCGCGTGTGCTGCTCGCTCTTCAGTACATGCTACGCATGTTCGAGCATCCGAGAAGCAAACAATACCTCCATGAGCATCAGCATATTTGGCTGTGAAATTCTGCGCATAAGCGCTGCGGCGGGTCTGTGAATTCCGATCCGAACAACCCCCTATACCTGTGTCAGCTTAAGAATGAACCATTGGAATGCTCGCCCTGTTCCTAGCGTGCGAATTTCTCCCGACCTTGTTTGTAGATGTACAGCCTCGGCGTTCGAAATGCGACAATGAGCGATGACGGATTCAAACGTAGTTGTAGGGTTCTCGATCGTCTTGTCAGTGTGGCTCGTTTCTCGCTTTGCCGCTAGAATTCGGTACGTTACCGGAATCTAGGTGATTCGCGATGCCATGGAACCAGGGCTCGTAAAATAATCGATATCGTTATGAAGTACATATGTAGAATTTTTCACGCGTCCCATTTCGGTACCTGCTACATGTTAAAATCGCAAATTCTTCACGTCCTCCATGTTTCTGTTTCGTGGCAAATCGTAGACGCAGCCATTCGCGTCGCTGGATCGAGGAAAAAAATACTGGACGCCGTCCACTGACGAATTCATCACAGGTTCATGGCTGGCGTTTACTGACTTTGTCACGTGAAAAATTCAAAGCAGCTCGAAGGACAACACTCTTGCTTGATTGTGGCTATCGAGAAAACGACATTCGACAGCAGCATGATCCGTCAGCCAGGACACGCTTCTACTAGAGGCTCCCGTCTATTCTGTTACCACGGAAAAGGATTGTGGACTCGGGCTTGAGCCAGCGCAGTGATCGCTTCTAGGGAAGCGCCCGTCACCGCCTGGTCCGAACTGAGCATAGACGGATCGAAATTTCTCGACTTGATCTTGAGGATCGATTTTTTTCTGGGATTCGCTTCATCATGGACAAGTTCGCAGTGCACAAATCCTCTATCGAATGGGACGGCGTACGCTTGGACATGCATCGGGCAGTGTACTCGCTGTGCGTATCGGCCAGAAGAAGGCCGGAATTATAGGGTACGGTCTCGGGCATGGAAACGAGCCACGGAAACGACGGGTGCGCTCTCTGAACCTGTAAAGGGTATGAAGTGAACGCTGAATGAGGCGTTCATGGTCAACAGGACAGCTCTCGGAGGATACGGTACCGTAGACATATGGGAATACCCGACCGCAGTGAGGTCGCACCGGTGCAAAGCGCACATCACGACTGTATGTGAAGAAAATGCGACCGGCAGGCGAAGCATATGAACTGCATCTACCGCCTATGCATGAAATGCGTCGCTAGCAGCCCGGAGCAGCAATATCGGCATTTGACTGCAGCAATCGACATGCTTCGACTGCTGAAAATGGAACTGGAGGGAAACGGGAGCAATGCATTCTTGAATCCGGAGATGCTTGTAAGGCAAAAGAAGCAACCACAGAAAAATCCGCCAAATTCAGTTTTCATGACAATCAGATGTAATCCGAACGTCCTCATGTACGCCAGAGTTTGATACTTGGTTCCTTTCCATCTCAGCCTGACATGAACGCCCATAAAGCATCCATAGAGTCGACATGAGCCAGGAAAAGAGCACATAGCGCGAACGCGCTGGCCTCGGGATGCGTCCGCCCAGGAGACTGCACGCGGTGTGTGGGCGGCCCCAGTTCGAACGCTTTGGTTCCCGGCTTGAAGCAGGTCGTGCATACGAGTTGCTCCATCTTTGAGGATACCATTCAAGTCACCCGCAGCTGTGATTCTTTATGATACCGTGGATCGCGTCTTCGGAATATCAGACAGGTTGCGCTGGTCCCATGTCCACAGGAAATATGGCTAGCTGTAGCATCCCTAGCGGGACGGCCGCCAGCATTGGAGCTGCACCCAACAAATAGATGTACACGACGTGCATTTAGCTCCTAGTGCCAGGCACGTGAACGCATCCGCCAAGTATTCGCTCAAGGTGCCTTGCAGGTGCACGCGATTACGGTGGAAAATCCGCGTACCTAAAAGCAAGCAAATGCCCCCAGAATGCAGCGTCTCTCGGAGCGTCTCTCTGCCGTTCAGGGATGTACCGGTACGCTGTCGCTCATTTCCTTGAATTTGACGATTCCGATATCGAGGAGAGCGCTCCTGTATTAGACGCTCGCAGCCCTATCCGATTTCGGAGCGAAACGGAACAGGAAAAGTCGAAGTTCCATCGGTAGGCAGCCACTCATCAAGATCATCCAATTACCCGTGAACGTCGACCTGGTCTCTGCACCAAGCGTACCCATGGTATTGCACGACGTGGCGAGCCTTGCGATCTATGCGTCCAGGTGGGCGACTCCGGGAACCCGGAACCAGCGTCCTGCGAACACTTCGTAGACGCGACGCCTCGACGGTGCCCAGTACTGGCGCGTTTTCGGAGGTGCGCAACTGCACAGTTGCATTGCACTGACTCTGGCTTCGCGTCGCATACGCGTTGTACGATTACTGAGCAGCGACACTCTCTATGCACGCGCTGGTGTTGCTCCCGATGTACGCACAACGTCCAACTTGGAACGGAACCGTCGCCGCAACACACGCCTAGATCCTGGTTCAGGAGGAGTAACCAATGGTGCTGCTTCGAGTTTTAGGACGCTATGAAAGAAAGCTCCGGCGTATCTTGAATTCAAGATTATCGCCAAGATCAGACTGCCGAGTTGTACGCCATTGCCCCGAGCCCTGTTTGGGTCTCGCTCACAACGGCCAGCATGTGCGCAAATAGAGTTGTTGCGTTCCCGATATTCGCTTCCGATAAGCTACGCACGATCTGCTGTTTCACGTCGAGCGTGGGCTGCAAGCACTTAAGCCAATCCCCTGCAACTATTTCGCTTGCCAGCGGCTGCAGGTTGTACGCTGCTCCTCACTGAGCGGTCGCAGCCTGCACTTGAGCCAATCTCCTGACACCATTCGAGGGAAGCAGCCGCAGCCGCAGCCACAGGCTCTTTGCGTGCTCGCTCTCCATTGCATTTTCGTACGTACGCTAGACAGACACAGACTCGATCATTGCGGGAAATGGATTTCCGCATGCACTCTGAAGCGCCATAGGCATCAAAAACATGTTCGACAAAAGCGACGTACGACTGAGAACCTTGTACATGTTCGCTTTCGTGCGACGAGCGTGCACAACACCTCGAGTCGGCGAGCGTCACGACGACAGAGACCAGTCGGCAGCGGGTCAGTTGGCGTCAGACACTGCACGCTTGGACGCGTTTCCACGGAGTCCAATTCTCGATCGAAACTGACTCTGGTAGGTGCTTTCGAGTTGCCGGCAAATTCACCGCTTCCGGGTAGAGTAAAGCTCGAGAACGCCTTCAGCGCAGTGCCAGTTCTGCCACACGCCACCTTCCCGGCTCCAGTGAGGTCTAGTTACAAACCGACGCTCCCCGATGCTCGACAGTAGTCTTCGACTCGACCAAGAGGAAACACGGAGAGGCGTCTACGTCACGGGAATCAAGCGGCGATCCGGGAAAATGCAGCTCGTCAGGGGCTTTGCCACGCCCTCATCGTGCGAAAACGTCGTATGCTCCAGACGCAAGCGTTGTAACCGCGAGTGCATGCTGTCTTCGGAAGCGCCGATTGCTCTCCGAACCAAAACACCATCATGAACAAGGATTCGAGCCCTCGCACCGGTCTCACGATCGCACGCGCTCGAGTCGAAGCATCGCTCGCCGTCATCGATACAGTTTCTCAAGCCGCAGCCGACAAAACTTCCTGTCCATCACCCGCATGATCGGGCTGCATGCTCGTCACAGGTTCATTGCCTTCTCGTGGAAGAGCGCGCCCCCCGCTACAACCGGTACGCGAATGGACAATGCTTCAGAGAGCGCATCCCTCATGACCGTCACACTCGGGCAGGTACCAAGAAGTGCTGCAGCGTAGAGCTGCTTAGCAACGCATCCCTCATGACCATCACACTCGGAAAGGTACCGAGAAGTGCTGCAACGTCGAGCTGCTTAGCAACGAGCGCGTCGACCTAGATGCCACCGTGGCACCCCCAGTGCCGTCCAGTCTCCGTTGGCCAAGTGCAACGGCGGATGCGACGTCGCCACGAGTGCCCACAGCAGACCCGGTTTCCCAGAAGATCGCCCGAAGCTATCGGAGCAACCATGAGCTCCTCAGCGGGAACCCTCTTGCGGCGAGTGTTCCAACGCGGCCTTCACTGCGATCCTATGACTGGTCGTCTTCCGGAAAGTTTGTCTGGAGCGTTCTACCAGATTCAGTCGGTACGCGACGGCGACGTAACATGCCCCGGATGTTCGCCTCGCCAGTGCCCAAACAAACCGGACAAACAAGGTTCCCCTTTCCGTCACACTGAGGACAGACCGTGCCTTTATACTGCGCTCGCTTGTCTTCAGCGAAGCCACCAGCCCGCCAGAAGCCCGTTCCACCACACATGTCACAGACGACACGCCCCTTGCCGCGACAGTTCGGACACGGACCCGTCGGTGGTGGCTCACGAGCGCGAGCGTCGGACACAGCCCCCAGCAGCCACTGTGTCATAAAAGCGGCTATGCCCACACCAACTTGTTTAATGAACGTTCGTCTCTTGGGATCGTTTGGCTCCAGGGAAGCTCGTACCTCTTCCCGGTGTCGCGAGCGAAACACTGCGTTCACTCTGGGGACACTGCATCGGCACACGGGTCGCCGCTCGACCCAGTGCCCGAACCAGCCGTCCGGTGCGAAAGCCAAAGGTTCCATGACCCTGTCGAATCTGCGTTCCTGACGAACGCCAAGCAGTCCAAGAGTGGAACGCTCGTTCCAGACTCGGTCTCGAAGGGTCACGGGTATAGCGCGCCAGTCAACAGTCGTTGGCCTTGCAGCGTTCACCATTATCATCATCATCATCATGTCGATGCCGTGAGATGGCACCGGGCGCTGGGCCGCAGCACATGGTGCTACGTTCCTCCAATGTTCTTGGTTGCGTTCCAGCGGGGGCCAGGGTCGGGGTTATTGTTCGCTTTCCATGATCACTTGGATGGTTTTCAGAAAACCAAAGCGTTTACTTGGAACACCGTGCGCAGGCGGGAGGCTTTTTACGGGGGCGGTGGTGCAGGATCCTCTCCATGAGTCGGGGCTCGCCAACTGCGCGATGCTAGGCGCTATCCGGGAGAGCGTGCATCGTTCGCTACGCTCTCGCCATGCTTCCTGATGCTATCTGCGCGAGTCCCTGCACAAGCTACTCCATCAAGTGCTGTCTTCAGCACCGGCAGTCGCTGTCACGTCGACGGCAACGCGTAGCGCCAGCATAGGGGAAAAAAGTACGCTCGAGTAGCGCTTTACGTTGTTTCTGATGAGCCGGTTGGTCCCTGCAGGAGAACATCTTCACCGAGGATGCGCAGACCTGGTACGCTCGGGGTGACTTCCGGTGCACTGCGACCCGGGCGCGTTTGCTGCTGGTCGAGAAACGCGTGCAGGGTGGAGAATCCAGCTCGTTCCTCTTGATACATTTGTTGCATTCGCTGTTGGAGCGCGTCTAGCTCCTGATCGATGATGCCGCTCTGCTGAACGGAGCTGTACGCGTCTGCAACTGTGGTTTGCGGGGTCTCCCGGCCGAACGAGTCGCTGGTGGTATTACTAACAGAGGCATTTTCCAATTGAGATGAATCGGGTTGTAAAAGCTCCAGCGGGTCCGTGTCGTGGATGTGCTGGCCAGAGATCGCACCCACCTGGCGCAGGTCAGGCACTGGCCGGTTCGAGAGATCTCCCTGATCGCTTAGATACGTCAGTGCTTGCGTCCATTCAGGACTGAGGGCTAAAAAGTCCAAACCAGCAGATGCTAGCTGGCTGTTCATTATCTCCACGGAAGAAAAGAGCCGGAGCATGAACCCTTGTAGGTTGTGGAGCTGTTCCTCCCGTTCAGATTCTCGCTGCTCACTTTCGACGAGTCGCTGTTCAAGGCGAGCATAAAGATGACGCAGTTCGCTAAGCTCTCGCAATAACAGGCTGTTGTCGCGGCGAAGACGAGCAGCCTCGTCCTCGAGCGAACCATACTTACCAATCTCGATTGTTCTGTTGCCCCGTCCGAAGATGCGACTCAACCATGGCGGTTTTCGCTGATTCCCTGAATCCGAAGTGTTGAAGGTTGCCAGATCCTCCTCGCCCAGCAGCTCAGATGCAGCCAACGGGACATTGATGTGCTGCTGAAGGTAGGCAGCGTTCGCGTCTAGCCGCGGTTTGGAGGCAACCCCTCCGGGCAGCATGCGCACACCCTGCACTGGCTTGAAGGCGCTGCCATGGTTCACCGAGCCCGAGGAGCCGCTCGTACCAGATGCTCCCAGTACCCTCTTCCGTCGCTCGGGCCGGTTCCGCTTGATCTGACTCAAAAGGTCCGGCCGGTCTCGTCGGAAGAACTCGTGCTGGAACTCCCAGCGCTCGTGACTGATCTTGTGAAACCCGTACTGATTCAACTGTCTCACAAAAGACGACATGTTGCTGTGTTTGAAATAGGCAGGAAGCACTTTTTCGGTGAAGTCTCCGACCCGCCAGATAACGAAAGACTCCCCAGACTCTTCCCAACTGACAGTGTCCGCCGTCTCAGCATCCTGGACGAGATCGTACACTTTTTGGATGAACACCGTGGTCTGAGGCTTATCCGTATCCATTTTTGAGTCAAAGCTTGGGTCCTGTGTGATGTCTGCAGCGCCCATGGCGATTACCAGCGCCGTGCACTCGGAAAAGCGAGCGCGAATACCAAGCACGCCACAAGGAGCGTTCTCAACAAAAGCGAGAGCCGCCTACCTCGACAACTACTTTCAGATAGATAGACAGACAGCCAAACACAAACAAACGTCCAAGTCGAGTCTTTCCCCGTACCGATATCGTGGCACCCGAGCAGAAAGCGCACCCTCGGGTAACTTGTCGTCTTCGTGCAAGCGAAGCAACACACTGTTCGTTCAAGCTGTTGCCCGCTGCATCAGGGAGCGCGTCGATCGATGCGCGATCACCGGCCGCACCAGCACGCCAGTCAATCATCGATGAAAAGCTGCGTAACCCGTGCCCGCTGTGGTGGTGGTGGTGGTACCGAGCGACGCACCGCCGCCTCCGCCGCCACACTCTGTAGAATACGTATCCACCGAGCCGATCGGCGGACGCTTCGCCGGCTTCTCGGACCGGCAACCAACTACTCCTGCGTGCAACTTCAGGTCGTACTATTCGACCTGGAGAGGTTGTCCCAGAAAGTGGGGTCGTGTCAGCTTCGGAGGTCTCGTCTCCTTCAGTGCACGTCTCCTAATATTGATTGCAGCGTTAAAGTTTCGGTTCACGAATTCCATACGTTTCTTGGCATTGGTTGGTATCACCGACGCAAGTAGACCTCGAACTCGCAACCTCCACGCCATCAGGTGCTCTGGCAGCGCTCCGTACTTTGCTATATCCTCAGGGCTCCGCTGGCACTTTTCCATCTCGGCACTCTGAAGTGTACACCTCAGCTCGTGGTGTAGATAGGAGTTTCGGTACCCATCTATTGGCAACGTGACAAGACGGTGTGCGCACTCCTTGTACGTTCTTGTCGTTGGAGCGGGTGTACACACTTTTTTAGACGCCCGGCGCCCTGCAACGTATGATGTTACGAGCCTTTGGCTCCTGTCCTCATTGAGGGCGCTCAACTGGTTGAAAAAGTTGGCGAATGCACGCTTTTTTCCCACTGTACAAGCTCATACGCAAGCGATTCATCCGGGGCTTTGTATATTCTTTGCACAGCGCTTCCCAATGAGCAACGCGAACTTTCATGAACTCCCGAATGACCTGAAAGTCCGCTCCATGGCTCGTCACCTCGCTCATAGCTTCCAGATGCTCGTTCACCCCTTCATTTTACGTCTCAATTTTCTTCCTTGCATTCATTATTCCCGATTCTCGGTAATATCTAGCTTCTGAGAGCTTCAACAGAGGCATGTTTTCCTGGCGCAAGCCGCCGTCAATACCATCTTCCCCACGCTCGGATACCGCAATAGGTATAATATTCATGTTCCCGGGGCCCGCGCCAACGACATAGTCCTTACCCTGCACCGCATGCGTCGCAGGATCCGCCTCCTTTTTTTTCATGCCTCGCCGTGGGCGAAGCATGAAGATGGAATGGGACGATCCACCTTCAAGCGCCGATCGTGTACACACACGGTTGCCCCAACGGTTTCGATCATCTCAGTAAATAACTTTTGTTTGCTCGTTTTCAGATGTTTGAAATCGAACATATTCACCCAGTACGTCTCCCGGTTTTCGTCCGTAAACTCCTTGCTGCTTAGATCGAACTCCGGATAGATCTCCTTCATTTTGCTGTAAAGTACGCAGGGGCCAACTGTCACAAAATGTGACTTGATGTTGCATAGCGGAACGACATTGAAGCGCTTACCCATTCGGGCAGCGTTCCGTTTCTCTGACTCTTCATTTTTCCCCTCACACGCTGCTCCATCTCCGCCTTGCGTTCGAGTTCTCGATTCAGGAATACGAAATAGTGCAGGATGAGCGGATAAAAACTTTTTTTCATCTCTGATACCTTTTTTGCTGGATTTGACAAGCCCCAAGACTACACGGTGCTCGTGAACAGCCATACGAATGACAGAAGCTTCATTCTTGCCCCTGCGTGATGCCTTCTTGTCGACGAATTCGATCCCCTGTCCATTCTGGCGATCGTTCGTGATGCCACTGATGATGGACCGTATCCCCTGACGGGAGAGGCCCGGGCACAGTGTAAAAATAGCCCGTATGATGAAACGTTCGAGGTTCACGATCATATGGTTCTTCAGGTGCTTGAGGAACTTGATTGCCCCGTAGGTGTAAATATCACCATCATCCCTGCATCGAGTACCGTCGAAGCGGAATTCGGCGTAATTCTCGTGGAGGGCGTGCACTCGCTCATTTTTCGTCGACGTTTCCCCTGTGCCAACCATCAGGTGGCGAATAAACGTCTTGCTGAAAAATCCCCCCGGGACCTCGACCATTTTGATGCCCATCACGTCCCGAAACATCTTCTTCATCAAATACATAAGCCCTGACGAAGCCTTCATAATACTCATGGAGTACGACTCGACACGGTTTCTGAGTGCATCTCACAACTTTCCCTTTTAGGGATCCTTGATATGCCGAAGAAGACAGGCTTTCACAACCATCTCGTCATAGTGCCGTCTCTCTTGCAGCCTCTGACGTCGGACTTCCCCCTTTTTGCTTTTCGTCCTCTCCTGCTCTTCTGTACTTGACACTGTTTCTTCTTGCAGCCGGCGACACGGTGCCTCCATAATCCTCCATTTCCATTTCCATGACTTGCACTTTTCATTTTTTTCAAAAAGAACACGCTTTGAAAGCCTCTGCTATAACTCACGAAAAATCACTGGAATACACTTACTTGAGGGTTGGAACACAATTGAGTTCAAAAACACGACGTTGCTATGACTTCAACGTAAATCCATCCGGTAAGTTAGAGCAACACGCTGATGATCAGGATCGTGTTCCCCTTGAACGGCGGCGTACGCATGGTGTATCATACCTTCCAGATTTAGAGATGCGCCTATCGACAGCACTATGCGGAGCAAAGAACAAAGACTTACCACTAAATGGCGACGATACATCGATGTCTTTCGCTCTCTACGATAAACGTGAAAAGGGGAAAATGTTTCTGACCTGTCGAAAGCGTACCTTAAAGGCGGAAGGTCCCGCGAACCGCACGAATCTCCCAGGCTTGCGCCTCATGCGCCTCCCAGTGGCGGGTGCTAGAGTGAGATCAAAGCAAATCGTACGAAACGCAGTTTATTCTGGGACCAGGGGCGGGTGGCTTGCTTCTGGGCGTCGCCCTTGTCGTGGAGGACTCCCCGGAAATCGCTTCTCGTTGCCGCTGATAGGATGTCCGTCTGCGCAGTTTGCTAGTTCCCGACATGCTAGTGAATTCCGACTCCGTATCAGGTGGAGCATTCCTCGAGCCGGCACCTTTCGTAGTATGGCAAAAACGTCCTGTCTCCGTGATGCATCGGCACCAGCGGTTGAGGCGCTGTTGCGGATGCAGTAATGCAGGTAATCGGCACACGATAGAACGTACAAACCGACCAGCGTATCCGAAAGGAAGTATAGGTCAAGGAACTTGAGGGTGAGGTGCAGCAGCATGATGGACGCTTTTCCAATTACCATTACCCATCGCGCAATAAGGGATCCATGGTCAATGCCAACGTTTTGTCATCGAAAAAATCTCCCAACTCAGCTCTGCATCATGCCGCCGCTGGAGCGCGCGCTCGATCCGCCACCACGCGATCGTACCGATGACAGAAATGTCAGGCTTGGAACGGTGCTGCTGCTGCTGCTGCTGCTGCTGCTGCGTGATGCATTGGGCGCTGGAACTGCAAGCCGCTCACTTGCTACTGCCGCGCCATCTGGCATTTGGTCAGCTTACCATCACATCATCTCATACATCCGTAACTGTTTCACGCGCTTCTTGTCTACCAGTTTCGAAGAGCAGTCGTGCCCGTGATTCGCTCATTTCATCCTGGACGCATCCGTGTGAATCGTGCAGAGTCGACTCCTGCAAGTATGGGGTGCTCACGTCGAGGGCGCGGAGGTGCAGCGAGCGCGCAGTCGCATGTCCAGCGCCATGGGTTGCCGCCGAGCGACTTGACGTATCGTTCAGTGGCAATCTACATCATTGAACAAGTTGGCGACTGCACGCCTCTTGCCTCCATGTAACTGTTGCCGTCGGTGTCGCTAGCGCGATATTATGTACTCCTGCCAGATAACGTTCGCATGAGCGACGTTGGCGCTCACGCACTCTGGGAATGAAGCGCGTAACGCTCGCTACACTGCTCCGTGCTGTGGTCAGCGCTTCGGAATGGGCCCCCAAACCGCTATTCCACTTATTGGCATGCCCGTTGGCGTCCATCACGCTGACTCCCCGATCGTACCATGTCGTGGAAAACTCGAACGGATTCATGCGCTTCCTGTTCAGCCATTTGACTTGTTTGTCTTGATCTAGAGGGACGTCGATGGCCGCAAAACCCTTCGACGGGGGTTGCGTGCGCTTTTCCTCGCCCATACGCGTCGCTTCATCGCCGTTCGCATGAACGGCACGGAAACAACACATCATGTGATTTGTTGCATAGTTTTTCGTTGAGAAGGTATGTATTCGGATGGTGTGATGAGAAAGTAGCCCTTCAAACACCGTTTGAAAGCTCCATCTTTGCCGCAAAACCTTGCGGATATGGACGACGAGATGCATGGTCCATGCGCCTGCTGACCACAGCATCCAGGATATGTCTAATTAAGATCTAGCTTGTCGCAATCGAACAAGGACATGTCGACATCTCATCGCGACTACGCTCCACGTATCTGAGCCGTCCTGTGCTCTTACGTATCTGCGAGAAAAACAAACAAAACCTAAAAGGGCTTGCCAGATCAGGTGTTCCTGAATTCACTGCTCTAATTATAACTGTACTTGTTCTGGGAACGCCAGCTCCCAGTTGCCTGCGAAGCGAGCCTTCAGCTTCCGCGCTCGTCGACGCCACTCGGACTGCGCAGCTGCTCCAGTGGTCGTATGCAACACGCCCTGAGCAAAGCCGGAAGACTTTTCCTCGCAGGTGCTGCGGGCGCTTTCGTACTGAGAAACCCAGTCCGCGCAGATTTGGTTGCCACTGTCGGGGAAATCTTGCCTGGCACCGAAAGCGTTCTCCGTGGTCACTTAAAGGAGCTTCAGAAAACCGAAGAGGGTCGCTCTATTTTAAAAGAGAGGCCACAGATCACCGCGGAGACTCTGGCAGCGGTTGCTCTGCTCCCGCCTGAGACCCTTGGAGGTGCGTGCTATGCGTTCTTAAAAAAGCACAGTTTCAACTCAAGTGAGCGAGCAGAGGCTTCTTTCATCTCCGATCCCGATCTAGCTTACATAGTCCAGCGTTACAGGGATATTCATGACATTTTCCACGTGGTAACGAACCTCACGCCCACGTTTACCGGAGAGGTGGCTCTAAAGTACTTTGAAGCGCTGCAAACGGGCTTGCCAATGGCCGTACTTGGAGCAACGTTCGGGACATTCCGTCTTACCGCGAGGCAGCGGGCGGCCCTGTTCCGGGACTATGTGCCTTGGGTCGAACGGAATGCTCGCTCATGTGAAAATCTCCTGGGAGTGTACTTCGAGCGGTACTGGCAAATGTCACTCACAGAGCTGAGGAAGAAACTCAGGCTCGAGCCTTTTCGGAAAGAGTTCTGATGGCTCGATTGCGTGATCCGGAGCGAAAAATACGGCTGGGCGAAACGCTCGAGGTATACAAGGCATTCCGGTATCTATGCTCAGTAATTTCGAATCATGCTTTACCATTGGTTTGCAGCAATTGCGCACGGAAATCGTTCTGGGATATAGATATAGACGACGCTCCGGCCTTTGTGGGATCGTCAAATGTACCGTACCAGCAGCTTGCTCCAGGCCGGAATCAAAGGCGCTCTCACCTGGCCACCAGGTTCTCTCCATCGCAAGTCTTCAGCGTTTCAGCACAGCGCCCGCTCTGAGCAGTAAACGATTCACGCGACACTTCGCTCGAAAAAAAATCGACGGACGCTCCGGAAGCCCGACATTTTTCCGGACGTGGATCAAGGCGTTCAAGTTCCGATGGGGACCGTGTGCGGGCGCGCACGCTTGCTCGTGGAATCACTGCGTAGCAAGATGCTCTCCTTGGATTGTATCACCTGCCGACATTCGGTCAGCTTTCAGTATATCATCTCGTGCATTTGGCTCTGTTTCACGCGCCTCTTCGGCGCCAGTACAGCGCGCTCCGGTACACGGGATGCATCATTGTAGTCCTGAACGCATCTATAGCAATCGCTCAGAGCCAATTGCTGCTTGCGTTGTGCGCCCTTGTCTCTATGTACGGCAGCGAGGACTCGTTTACCATGTACGGCGTTGGTGTAGCACGAGCGTACGCAGACGAGACACCGTATCTACGATCTCTTCCGCGACTTGCGACCACGATTTCGTTTTTGCCGGAAGATTTTCGGACGCAACATGGCCATGGGCTTCCGTTTCGCCTTCTCTGCATTTGAGAGACCGCCAACTTTCTTGTGATGTCGATGAGGATCTCCGGAGTAACGTGGTCGGTCAAGACGACCACGCTGCACAGATGCGAGGCGCTCTTCCAGACTCCGACGCCGGCGCTTAAACGTGGATTCCAAGCGCTGGGGACTCGCCGGACAGAATGGCTCTTCAAAGCGCACAACAGCGCTCTGCATGAAGGCCGCATTGGCGAGCGCACGATCCTCTTTGGTGCTGCATGATCTCAGTGCTTCCCGATCCGTCATCGCAATATTGCCACCATCTGCCTGGGATATATCATCATCGTCATCATCGTCATCGTCTTCAGGCGAATGCGGCATACGAGCATGCGGCAGGGTTCCACAAGGATCCATCAGCGCGGTGTTGCGCGCTTCTGAATCCGCTGGACTCCTGCCGTCCGCCGACTGAACACCTACTGCAGTTTCTAACGATGCTGGCGGCAGCGTATGCCCCATCGGATACACGCTGCAGCGATCAGTCACAGGCGAAGACGACGACAAGGACAACCCATTCGTCTGCTCGGAAGAAGCCTCATCCGAAAATGCGTCACTTGCCAACGAATCTGGTGACATTGAGTCGTACTCCTGATCGCTTGTCGAGTCGTACTCGAGGTCTCCAGGTACACTCACATCTGCACGATGCTCTGAGCGTGCAGCATCCTTCAATTCCGTCCAGGACAACTCTGTGGCAGCATCAATGTCGTCTTCCGTGGCAACCACAGATGCAGTGCGATGCCGGCTATCTGCACTAGACGCTGCATTCGCCGCTGCCACGGGCCGGCCCCGTTCGCGTCGAGGCAGCAACGCTGGCAACACCCGCCGATAGAGCTGGAGAACGCCACGAGCAGCCATCATGATGCCCCGATCACGTGATTTTCGGTACTGCACCAGATCCTGGAGCAGAATCGAGTCCATGGCGTCTGGTACACGAGCACACAACTCCCGGATCGTATTCAAACCGATCGCAACGACTTCATCTGTACGACGATCGCTCACAAAGTAATGCGCCAGATGTCGGAGCAGGGGCGTAACCAGCTCGGCAGGCACATCCGCATGTACTGCATCCACCAGCATCGCTAAAACACGCGTCACATGCTGCTGAGATGGCATCAGGTAACGCTGGAGTGCCGTATACAACAGGGGTACGCACTGGCGGCACGCGCCACTGCAGCGACAGGCCAACTGCAAGATCAACATTCTAAACTCAAATTTTTCCTGACGTGCTCCCAGTCGATGCAACAGACGCTCGATGAAACGCTGCGGGTCGTACAACAGGGTCAGAGCAGGTGCATCGGACCCGGGATTCCCTCGTCGGGTATTCATCGGTGGGAATGAGGAAGCCCCCGGTGACGCCCCGTCCTCCGCGGTGTTGCGGAGCGCTCGTCGCAGTTCACGCTGAAAGCGTTGTTTCCGTCGACTTGATTTCTTCTGCGTCCGCTTGAAGCGTGTATTCAACATCCGGAGCATACCGTCATCGGCGCTTGCTACGGACTTGCATGCTCGACTCTGAACTGCCTGTTGTTTCTCCGAGGGTGCCTCGTCGTCCGCCGATGTCGATTCCGCAGCGCTGTCGCTGTCGTCAGCACTGGATCGACCGGCTGCATCCGTCTCCAAAAGAAAGCGACAAGCCTGTGCTGCTACGCTAGTGTTCGAATGAAAGCACGTATCTGCGACAAGCTGAATGAGTCTTGCGTCGGACTGCCACAGCCCAAGGCCATACGCTCGATAAAAGAGACGCAAGAGCGATTTTGCCATCGATGCATCTGCCTCCGGTAGCACCCGTTGACAGACCTGTAAAAGTCTAGTCTTGATTTTCTCATGCAATGGACGCTGGTTACGCTGCGACCGTCGCAGCTCCGCGAGAACTTGCCCAAGCACAAGTCGCCGAAGTGTCTTGTCTTGGAAGCGCAGTAAGGCCACGTAGAGGTCGACTGCCGCCGTAGCCGTCAGAAATGTTTCACCTTTTCGGTTTCGAAACCGGGTGACTGCTTGCACCAGTTCATAGCGGAGCGCTGCATGAAGCGTCGCTGCCCGTTCCGTGAGGAACTGAACGAGCCACTCAGCAACCGCTCGACACGCGTTCGGGTACGCTCCCGCAACCGTGGCCAGGAAAGCGACCAACTTGGTGAAGCGATCATGGCGAGCGCCAGGCTCCAGGGCCACAAGTGCTGCAAGCGTTTCAAACTGTTGGCGTTGAGCTGTAAACACTTCCTGGTAGGCGGCCGGATCGGCTAGGCAGCGACTCGCCAACAGGCTGAGGTCGGTGGCGAGCACTCGCTCAGTTTGACGCTGTCGAGACATGCAGTGCAACCTAGCTGAGCAAGGAGCTATACTCCCTCGACAAGATCGGGTGTTCCAGTAGAAGCGTACCTTGAACACCAGGCACGACTCGGCGAGCGCTTCCGCCTAGCGCGCTGCTCAGAGAACGACACACGAGAGGCGTCGTCTGCGACTCGCTGATAGAGGCCACCCGCGGGACCTCCTTCAACTTTGTGGTTGAGTGCCTGCACAGTTATGATTGAATGGTGATAACCGTTATTTCAGTGCTAAAGTGTTAGTGTTCCGAGTGCACCCGCAACGAGCGCTGCGAACGTTTTACGAAAGCCAATACCTTCTATATCATCGAACGCTGCAGCTCCATCGACGAGGCGTGCAACGGGTATGCCAACAGTGGTGCTGGTGCTGGTGCTGGTGCTGGTGCTGGTGCAACGGGACTGGAACGTCTGGGTTTCAGGGGACACGAATGCACGTTCATTAAACGTCTGTCCTTCCTGAACCGGGATACACTGTGAAAGCAAAAGCCATGTCGAGGACCACAAGGCGTTCCAATAGACGCAAGTCCGAAGCGACTGCGCGGATCGCGTCTCCGCAGTCGACCCTTGTCAGAAGCAGTGCCACACCAAGTACTGGAAGCGACACCCAGCCTGATCGACAACGTACGCCCTCCATAACCAGCGATTGTACGCAAGAGACGTGCAAGGAAGCAGCACGCCGCTCGCAGCAGTGGAGCGACCTGCTCAACGTCATCAGCCTCTGTCTGGCAAAGCGAACAGACCGGGTGCTCTGCTTCCTGGCGCTCCCGTTGACAGTTGTCGTTTCGCTGTGGCTGTCGCATCGGCTCGTAGTGCAAACAGCGGTTCTTTCTGCGGTGCTTTGGTCTCGCGATGTACAACGCATGCAGGATGAGCTGCGGCATCTACTGGTGCTGTCGCTCTGCCTCAGCGTCTGGCGTATCCTTCGTGCTGCCTTGAACGAGTTTATCGCGATTCGCTGGCGTAGGGCGCTCTCAGAAAAGCTCCATAGCATCCTGGTTGCACCAGCGAGGATTACGGCGGAGGTGTCGCAGTTGCCGTCCGACGAGCACAGAGAAGCAACGCGTCCATTGACGACTGGACTGCATCGGGGTCGCTTTCCGCTGATGAGGATTGCGTCGGAGCGAGCCTGCTGCCAATTGTACGAACAAGTAACCACATCGAGTCTTCGTATGCTCAGCGTGGACCTGATTTCCCTCGTATCCGGAGGTACAGGCGGCGCTGGCGGTCTCGTGGAGAATGCCGGCACCGTGTTCTGGCAGTTTGCACGGACGTATCAGCGTCTGCCGCTTCTACCGCTGCTGTTGGGTCTCGGATTCGTGCTCGGCTCCTATACGCTAATCTGGTTACTAGCGTTTCGGGTAGAGCGCGTCAATGCTCAGCTGGATGCGGCGGAAACTGCCCTGCGAACACAGTACATGACGCTGGTGGAGCAGGCGGAGACCCACGCCCTGCACAGCTGCGGCTGTGATGCGTTACTGGCCCTGGAAACGCATGTAGACGCGTGCTGCCGTGGGATGCGTCAACTTGGGCTGTCGCGTCTCCCTCTGGTTTTCATGCAACACATCACGGGGTACGGTAGTGCGTGGTTGGCGTACGCTGCCGCCGTTGTTGTCGTCTTGAAGCGCGCTTCCAGCGACATCGACGAGCATGGGATCGTTTCGGGTGCTAAGGAGGAGCTCATGCGCTGGACCTCGCAGTTTATCGCGGAGCTTTTGCAGCTGCTGGGCTCGCTTGTCGGTCTTCTGCAGCTATGCACCGACATGCGCGCTCATGCTCTGCAGGCGAACCGGGTGCTTTCGCTCTGCCGCCTGGTGCACACGCGTCGCGTCGCGTAGGAGGCAGCGCCCGGCAGCGCCCGGCCGACTCCCGAAGCTTCGCAATCCTACCTGCTTCGACTCGAGCACGTCCATCTGTCGATACCCGGAAGCGAACGGCTTCTCCTCAGAGACCTGACTCTACATGTACGTCGTGGTGAGCACACGCTCATCGAGACACTGAGCGGTGCTGGCAAGAGCGCCTTGGTGCGAGCGCTCCGCGGTAACTGGCAGTTCCAAGTGACCGCTGATCAGCGCCCGTACTGTTTGCAGCTCCCTCGCAGTGCACTGTTCCTGAATGAGGCGTCAGGATTGCACTCCGATCGTGTCGCTTTTCGACTATCCGAATACCTGGGATACGGCTGTGCTGGAAACCTGGGCCAATGCCTGGCTGGGAGCCACACAGCACCAGCAGATCCGGAACCTATGTGGAACGCGCTTGCACAACTGGGACTCGCAACCCAGCTCCGCTGCACCGGAGACCTGGAAAGCAACATCCTTTGGCACCAGCAGTTATCACGAGTCGCACGGGTTCAGCTCAGCGTTGCTCGCGTGCTCTATCAACGACCCGCGCTCGTTGTCATGGATGATGCACTGCACGCTGTGTACAGCTGTAACAACAACAACAATGGCATGTGTGATAATATCGAGGGCTCTGCGGACGACCTGGCTACGATGCTGCTTCGGGCCTGTTTCGCGCAGGGGATTACCGTGCTCCACCTCCGTCCTCCTGCAGACAATTGGATGTATTTATTTAAGCAGCATTCCATGATTGATGCTCGCGGAAGGTTACGGAAGCGTTGCCTGCCCGCATGACTTGCGTGGACGCTTTCTCAGCATCTCGCGGCAGCTGCTGACAGGTGCCAGTATCGACACCAGTCGCATGCTCCGGACTCGAGACCGCCGTCCCTGAAATACACCAGAAAAAAATCGCTTCCCTTCCCGACAAGTGTAAAGCGTATACACACAAGGCGGTAGTTGATGCCTCGCATTCGACGATGGAACGGTTTACCCGGTGAGATGCCGCCTGATACACCAGGAAGCGTCGTTTTCCTTCGGTGCGATGCAAGCAGCGCGCTGCTCTCGTTAAATAGAGCACGAAACCTCCAGAGTGCGCGCATCACCTAGGCGATAACGTGGTCTTTTTGATCCAGGGATACGTGAAAACTGCCCTATTTGGGGTCCAGTTGCGACCTGCCCAGTTTCCAGTGCAGTGTGTAGGCTCGAACAACCACTGTGGTGTTCCCGGCCGACTTTTCACTCAGGCCTTCCCGAATCTTCCATTCATATTCATCTATCATACCATTTTTGATCTGAAGGGAAGCACCCCCTGATATCCATTGCACAGCTCAAACCAATCTGCCGGATTCGGGGAAAGGTCATCGCTTCGTACCGGAGCGTTGCTATTGGAATACTGGCACCGCTTGGGGTGGTGGTGGTGGTGGTGGTGGTGGTGCTCAGCCCTCTGAACTCGCCAACTCAGCGTCTAATTCGGAATCAGCAATCTCCAGCGGCTCCTCGAACTCGGATGCAAACTCCGTCAGCAGCCTCTGCAGGAACAGGGACACAACGTCGCTGTTCGCGACTGCCGGCGGTGTCGTCGTCAGGGTCCTGCTTCCCGCCTGTTCGCCGTCCTTCGAAAACCAAGGCAGACGCATCAGGTCCCAGGCCAGGAGACAAGAATTCGCCTTCAACCGCTGCTGAGTCTCTGCACTCGATATCAGCGGCAGCTTTGGATAGCGCTGCGAAAAGTGGGTCAATACTGCTCGCTGTGGCTGCATGCTCTCAATGGTACCCAGAGCTTGGCCAATGGTAGAGTGCTTGCGCAACAATGCTTCCGCTTCCTTGCCGTCCTCGAAGGTTGCTTCATGAATCACCAGTGTCGCTCCTCGTGCAGCTGCAATGAGACCCGCATCATACGGCAGCGTATCCCCGGAATAGACTAGCTTCCACGAAGCAGCAGCTGCAGCGTTATCGCTACTCCGCGCCGTACTTGGTGCGCTTGTTGGCACAGGAAGCGCTTGCTGCTCCTTAGTGCCGTTCTGATCCCAACCGGCTGCAAGCGCGCTCTCCAAGACCAGACCGTACGCCTCAGGGCAGTGATCCACCGGCAGCGTCCGCAGATGGATACCCAGCGTCTGTGGGAAATACTCACTCAATGGAGACGTATCCGATTGCAGCAACGCAGCATTATCCAGAAAAATGTACGACATGGGCTCGAGCTCCGCCAATGCCTCCAGCCAACGTCCCAGCAGTCGTGGTCCGAGCACCATCAGCGGCATCATCGCTGTTCCGAGTCGCTCAGATTGCGGAAGTTCCCTCGCTAGTCGCGTCCGTAACGCTACCAACGAACCAACGCCCAGATGATGATCGGCATGCATATGAGATATCCATATGCAACGCACGCGGTGCAACAGCATCGCCTTGGCAGTATCAAGCCCGACAGCTCGAACCAGTTGACCAAAAGTGCCTTCACCGGCGTCAAGGAAGAGTGCATGATCCACGAGATCCACGAGAATCGCGCTCACATTACGATATCGACTGGGAAGTGCGCTGCCGGTTCCCAGAAACAACACGGAATACGTCTTGGAATCGTTGTTGCTTGACGTTCGCTTGAGGGTATCCGGCTCTCGGGGAATGTTCAATCTCGACCATCCATGGTTTGCAGCAGCGTGCGATTCGGGTAACGCCCAACCAAGTGTTGTTCGCGGGGCAGCGTTGAAACGCAGGAGCGGCTGCGCAAGCTGCCATGTCGCAGGCAGTGCCGACGTAGTACGGGCTCGTGGATCCGCTGGGGCCGTCCACGGCTCGAGAAACCAGTTCCAGTCTACGAATTTGAGTCGTTCGAGCATTGCCGCTTGGCCCCGGAAGGTGATACGCTGGTTACTGAACGATTCACAGGCCACTGAGTGGTACGCGTCCGCACCGAACACGTCCAGAGCCCACTCCTGATATTGAGGATCGCTGAACACTTCCGCACAGAGGAAATGAAAGACGCATACTGGTCGTTTTTGTCTGTGCGTTGGCGTCGATGCAGCAAGCCGCTGAAACCATTGCTTGAGACGTTGACGACCGCTGGGTGCCTGCATCTGTGATACCAGGTCCGGGGAGGAGGCACAGAGCATCACGAGGAGTGGTCCCGGACTCGAAGGTTCCATAACGTCAGTTGGATGCACTGTTCGGCGGGTTCCATCAGGTTGCTCCACTTCAATGGACTCGCCTCTCTGAAGTCGACCGTAGAGCGGCCCCCGAGGAATCCCCAAGGCTGCTGCACGCTCGGTCACAAAACGACCCTTCTGGTCTGCGACGCGTACTGCATATGTTACGAAAATTCGCTCAGCGACTTCGTTCTTCGACGACGAGGATAGGGCTTCCGGAACCTCCTCATCTCGTCGTTCCCCGCAGTGTCGTTTCACTTGATCCTTTTGGGTGGCCAGTGAGCGCTGCAGCTGTTCATCGACAAGCCAAGGCAACGCATACACGGCAAACAAGGGATTCTGAACGAGCGGATCTGAAGGCTCGTCCTCGCCCAGTTCGTGAACATGCAGCGGATACTGGGGTCTACTGGCAAAGCGCTTCGCCGTGGAGAGGGTTTTCTCTAGTCCCCGCGGTGCGAACATCGTCAACCCTGCATGCCCGGCATCCGCCAGGGAAAGCATCAGACCCAGGAATCCGGCGCAGGTGTCGGCATCCAGTCTACTGAGAAAAACATGGGACAGTTTTCCCAATCGCACTTTATACTCAATGCAGAGTCGCTGGGTGCCTTCGCTGCAGTTAAAGAGCAGCCGACGCTCTTCTGAGTGGAATACCACCGACGCTGCCGCATCAGCAGCACCGTTCCCGAGCCACTCTGCAAACGCTCGCATCAAGAACAAGAGCTACCAACCGTTTCCAACGCGGACACTCACAGCACGCGTCCCGGAGAGTCGCTGCTGGCTCGGGTAGCGGTAGCCGCGTTAGACGCTAGTCCTGGTATGTCACCAGGCGAAGGTATCGCCGCAAAAAAAAACAACGTGCTACGCAGTCCACACACCGTGTACTGTGAGCGCGGTTTGCGTGCTGGTCACTGTAAGGCGCGAAAATCCGGAGACTCGAGGAGCAGCTCCACAACCGCTAAACGAATGAGTACAGGGTGCGCCTCGTTGACAGCTGAGCCTTTCACCAAAGGCGTCCGCGTTCAAGCGACGTCCGGCGAGAGCGTTGTACACTTCCAGACAGAAACACCGTTCACTCGGCACTGTCGTCTGCACTTGCAATCCGGTCTAAAAGCGTCTCCGACTAACCAGAACCCTAACAAGAGACGCTGAGTGTGCCGGCAACGACGCCTTGCTGACGACGTAGAGCCGTCGTATCACCGCCGGCGTCCGCATTATAGGCGACGGATGTCGCAGCGATAGCCCTTAAGAGACGTGGTAAGAGGAAGGAGGTTACTTTCCCGACGGGGTATCCAAGTGAGGCTTGTTTGGGTACTGTGCCGGTTCATTGGACTCGATCAAGCATCGTGATAAGAGGAAGGAGGTTACTTTCCCGACGGGGTACCCAAGTGAGGCTTGTTCAGGTGCCCTATCGATTATATCGTATTCATCACGAATCTCTGCGGTCACTTGGAACATGAGTCGGCTGCAGGAACAACTACGAATCATTCGCGAACGAGAAGAGGCACATCGCATCCTCGGAGCGAGTCGCTGTACGGTGCTGTTTCCTGACGAAACTATTGCCTCCCGAGTCTCCTGGTCCGAGTTGGCTGCGCTCGCTCGCAATGGACTCGAACAGCTCATCAAGTTCGACCAGCGGTTTGCATCATTTCTCGACAGCGACCTGTTTCACCACCGCTACGTTATCGAGGGAGCGACAGCACTTCCAGCACTCGATCGCGGCCAAGAGTCAGCAGCAGCGAACGCGGAGACCCAACAGCTCATTCAACACTTCTGTTACCTCTTGGTGCCGTATTTTACCACGAGACCTGGACAAAAGTGCGTTGAATGGCTGCTTCGTGCGCACTCAGCAGGAGCACTGGACCCCGCGTCGCTGGTGGTCGCCGCCCTGCCCTATATTGGGACGGAGGCATTTGAGCGGCTCGTTGCGGCCTTGCACCTAGCGCAGCATGGTGTAGCAAAAGTGCGCTGGCACTGGCTAGAGCGAGTACACTCCTTGGACCACCTAGTAGAACAGAGCAGCGAACTCAACTGGTTCGTGCCGTTTCTCCTGGACACCGCAGAAGCGCTCGTGCGTGCACGCGTTTCGGCCGAGGGCTGGCATCGACTGCTTCTCTGCTATGGCAGCACGCTGGTAGCCAAACATCCGCTACGAGCCGGAAGCGTCATTCGCTTGGTTACCTTGAGCCTATCTCGTGTTGGACAGGCAGCAGAGCGCGACAAGCATCTGTGGCAAGCGTTCTGGTATGCTGCATTAGGGATGCTGGTCGCAGCCTATCGTGCCGTCGGTGCCGCAGTCCGCAGCGATGTATTTTCGGCGACTGTACGAGCGCTGCTGCGACTTTATGTGCGCACGCGGACATGGTATTCCGGGGACCCAGCCTGGTGTCGAAGACTCACCCTTGTACTGGCCAACCTCTATGCCGGGTCTCCGCACCAGCCGTTTCCACATGAGTGCCTGGAGACGCTCTCCAGTTGCACAGATGAATGGTATAGGGTGCTGGGAGCCTTGGATGCGTCAGAAACGGAGTCTTTGCGCACGGCTTACAGTTTAGCGCTGTTGGAATACAGCTGGCACCAGCAGGACGCTGATGATGATTGCTGGCACCAACTGGTTGCACGCTTGCCTCCATCCCCTTCGGGATGTAGCGCTTTGATCGGGCGCCTGTTGGAACTTTTCGACGCGACAGTGGCATCGGAGTCAGCTGATGCCACTAAGGTGCATTCTGCAGCAGATGCGCAGATGATGCGTTCACAAAGGATGATGGACGCAAGCACTGAGACGCGGGCTTCACTATCTGCAGATCATGCGAATGCGAACTTGGAGACTCCTGGCTCTCCATGCAGCGCAACCGAGATGCAAGCTCCTGCTGAATGGCATGAAACAACGTCACATGGTCCGGAAGTGTTATTATCCAAGGTGTCGTGCAAGCGGGGAGGTCGCACCACGACCCATCCACCAAGTGATTCGGACGCTGATCGGGAACGCTTCCGGTCTGCAGCACCGACGACTGAAACGGCATCTTCGACGCTTGCAGCGACGCCTTCGGGGTCACTGGACGCCAAGCATAGAGCGCAGCCTGCTGGGATGCTCCCGAGGACGCGTGCACCATCAGCGTCTGCCCTGACGAGGGCAACGGTGGAGCCTGGAGACGCCTCAGCAGCCGACGCAGCATCCGGTGCAAGAGTCGTTTCCGCAGGCATCGGGGCGGAGGCGCCTCCAGTGGATACCTCTACTGCGCCGCACTCGCTTCGTCGTCGACAGGTACCCAGCGAGTTCGCAGCGCTCGATAGATCTCAACGCATATTGCGCCCGCTGGTAGCGCATGTCGATCCGGTTACGTTCTGGGAAGCGCTCTACGCTCATGAGCGTCGTTTTCGCGGCAGGGCCAGGTCGTGGACCCTGCTGTGCGAACGCTGCATTGCGGCGAGCAGCCCGCTTCGAAGCCTGCAGCATCCGGATCCCCGAGTGCGTACTCGGACCCTCCATGCGCTCAGCCAGGCGCCATCTGCAGTACAGGAGCAGGCGCTTCCCATCATCCTGGAGCTGCTCCAACAGCCGAACGGCTTCGAGGATAATGTGCAGCGAGCTCTCTGCGCACCTGATGACGCTACTTGTGGTGACGTATTATGGTTGCGAGATCAACTGGTGCGGGTGGGTGCTCCAGCACTCGAATCCCTCCTACCGCGCGCGATGCTTCTGTATCTGCGCGCTGTAGGGGCGTGCCCTGTACGAGCGCTCGTGCGATGCTACCGACTGGCGAGTCGGTATCGCCACGGAATGAGTGCCTCGCCAAAGGAAGCCGATGAAATTCATAGCCGTGGATTGGCCGAGGGCGTCATTGTCTGGGAGGCAGCGTTTGAACAACTCTGTGCACACTGGAAACTAGCCCCCGAGACGAATGCCGAGCGAGCTGCACGCCGGGCAGAGCCGGCTGAAATGTGGTTCAGGCGTCTAGGCGAACGCTTTGGACGCTCCAGAGGCGCCGAGGCTTTCACTGCGCTTCTGGAGCAGCTCGTCGACTTGACGATGAATGAGGATGAGAACGGCGTTACCGCATGTACTTTGCTACTCGAATGGCTTCGCACAGGCGCTGACTTGCTCGATGAGGTGACCATTTGGCGTTTCCTGGCGAGCATTGTGCATCGACTTGCCGCTGTCCATTGGCTAACGCCCGTGTCGCGGATACTGCACACCCTCAACGATCGACTTGCACAGACAAAGCCGATCACGGATCCAATGTTGGTTATGCCTCATGTTCAGCGGATTCTAGAGGCGATTGCTTCGGTACTGGCTCGTGCGCCGCACCCGAGTGCCATCACCGTGCTGGCGGAAACGTTCATTTGGCTGGCGACGCAATCGAGTCCCATGGAATGCGAGGCGGTGTGCTATGCCCTGCAGCTTGACACTTACCGCGAACAAGTGCTCGAGTTTTTGGCCAACGCTGGTGTACAGGCGGCGCGCTGGCTCGCAGTCGGAGCGATTGAGCCGGTCGATGTGCCCGCTGCGCTCGCACTGCTGGACACGTGCTCTGCAAACCTGGGTGTCGCTGGTACATCTGCACTCTTGGAGCATTTATTCAGAGCCTGCGCAACGGATGCAACCTGGTCGGCCCAGTTGCGGCAACAAACGCGGCGCTTGCTGCACCAGATCGTGCACGAGCATCCCGAAAACGATCATCGAGAGCACCTCCTGGACCGCCACACTGCTCAACTGGTTGCGACCTGTATACGACTACTGAAACCGCTCGACGATTCCGACTGGTGCGTGGTTGAACCGTTGTGGGCATTATCCAAGGCGTCGACGGGTCTCGCAGTCATCCGAGCGCTCCTCGACGCCTTGCAGGAGCGGGCGACGGACGCAAGCATACCCCAAGCACCGTTGTCGCGCCCGCTTATCACAGCGCTGATCGCGGCCTGCCGCTGGCTCGCCACCGGACCAACGGAGCAGCCAGCGTTCACGCTCGTTGTACCACGCTCATGGTTAGTGGACCTGCTCCAAAGCAGTGCCTTCCACGCAGACAACCAGAAGAGCTTGTGGTTACTGGAGGCTATCGACCTCGGACGTCTTGACTGGAAACCAGAGCCTCCTGCTGCACCCAATGAACACGTATCGACAACACCAACAACAGCGACACGCTCCGATTCAGACCCATGGATGAGGTTCATTCAAGAACAGTTCGACCTGGCATGCAGCGGGACGCTCGATACGAATCGCCTCAGCTGTGTGCTGTGCGTGGCGCTCAGAGATGGAACAGCGCGTGCAGCGCTCCAAGCGCGCCACGTGGCAGCACTGCTGAACGCCAACAAAGCATCGACATGCACGCATGTGCCGCAGGGTGATCACCAGCGATGGCGGCGACACGCAGCGCGCCTCCTGATCCAGTGCCTGCACGATGCGGGCACGCGTGGATCGGGGCTCCACGGCGAGCTCCTGGAGGCGCTCCTGGGAGCTCTCTGCCAGCACCATGAATGGCTCCCTGCATCGGAACGGCCTGCGTATCGGGTGACGGTTGTCAGGGGCCTGGTGTGTTATGCGCAGAGCCTTCGGAGCGGGGACGCTGTGCACGCGATGTGGAACGTGGTATGCTTGACCGCGAGTCGCGATCTGCCTTTGGATGCAGTGCGCGATCTGTTTAGGGAGGTCATTGGGCAGGATGAGGCTGCGCTAGAGCCGGTGTTTCGGGCGCTTCGTGATGCGCGGCGCATACGCGCTGGTACGCTGGCGCCTGTGCACGCTCCGGGGGCAGCTCGGCGAGGCGATGCGACGCGGTCCGAGCATCGCTCGTCATTGTCGTCGTCGTCGTCGTCAACAACAACAACAACAACAACAACAGCAACATCGCCGGTATCCGCAACTGCGATGGATCGCTTATGGCTACAGCTGTTGCAGGATGCGGCGGCTTGTGCGCCGAGGCACGTGCGCCGGCTGCTCTCGGAAGCGTCCGGGATTGCGCCGGCGGTACTCCAGCGTCTGCCTGAGTATCTGGATATGGGGCGCGTCTTCGGAAGTGACAGCACCGAAGATATATTGAGCTTTTTAGAGACGCGGCATTTGCCAGTAGCGCTTGTGCAACACCTGGTGACGCAAGTATGGCCCTTGACGCGCATTCGTGAAGCGCTTGAGAAACGCGCACAGCCAGTCGTCATGGCGATTCTGGTGGAGCATCTGGTACGCGTGGCGCGGGCGGATGTACCGCGCAAACAGCATCACCAACGTCGGGAGCTGCAGGAGACGTTACGGGTGCTCGGCCGGCTCTTGCTGGAACAAAACGCTGATCCTGTGCTGGTGCGGCGCTGGCTCGAGCATCCGTATACGCGGACGCTGGGGCCGGGTATGTTGCCGCTGCTGGCCGCACATGCGGATCCTGTTTGTGTCGCATGCGCTGTTCGGACGTTTGGGTACAAAATGGTACCGCATTTGCCGCGCGTGTTGGCGCACTGGCCAGCACCGCCTGTTGTGCAAGCGCTCCTGGAGACGCTTCCCGAGTTCGTATCAGCGCCGTACATCCGCCAGCTTTGGGCGAGCATGTCGGAAAGCTTTCCCGACGATCGGGAGGCGGCAGCGATGCGTTCGCTGCTGGTTGAAGCGGCTCCACCGATGTCGATCCTGGAAGCGCTGAAAGCGGAAACGCAGCACCTGGCATGTTTGAGCGGCTGCAAAATGATGCACACGGAACCGTTCCAGAGTTTAACAGAGGCGCTTTCGAGCTGGGATTCAACTTTGGTCCAGCGCTATTCCGAGCAAATTTTAGCTGTGATCTGGCGAGGTCTGGAAAGTCGTGAACGCATCATGATGAAAGCATTCTATGCAGGATGCGAAACAGAGCCGTCCATAAGCGAGCAGCTCGAGCAGCTCGAGACGCATTGTATGGAAGCGTTGGTTACCATGGTGCTGGTGCTGCCACACCCGGCTTGTGGCGAGATCCTCTACCGCAGCTTGCTCTGGTGCCAGTCATTTGCAGCGGATGAGGACAGCGCGGGCGGAGATATCGCTAGCGAGCGCCCAGCGCGTCCGACAAAACGACAACGAAGCAGCAGCCGCAGCAGCAGCACTAGTAGTAGTAGTAGTAGTACTATCGGTAGTGACCCTGATGAAGCAGCACCTCTTGGAAGAGCGCACATGCGTCGCGCGTCTCATTGGCGACGCATCGTCTGGTTCAAACTTATAACAAAGTTCGCATCGCGTCTCGGTAGTCGCTTCCAGGAGTATGTCGAACTCGTCTGGGATACGATTGCGGAACACGCTCAGCTGGACGCGGCTGGTGCGGCGACACCAGACCCGACGCCCAGCGAGGCGGCTGAGGTACGAGTTGCAGCGCTCGAGACGCTTGCGGTGTGCCTCGAAGCAGCGACACCATCGTGTGCGCAACTATCGAGCTCGCAATGCGAAACATGTCTGGATATCCTCGCCCAGTGGCTGTCCGAGGCGCACATGGCATCGCCGGTGGCAGCCACTGCCCTAGAGCGTCTGGTAGCGGCGCTGGCGCGCAGCGGCCTGTCCCAGCGAGTCACAACAGTGTCGACGACGTCCGGCACGTCGTCGCCGCTGGTGCGCCTCGGACGTCTCATTCTAGTCATGCCTGAGGTTCGTCGAGTGCCGGCTTCGTCGGCAGCGGCAGCCTTGCGCTTACGGGTGCGCCTGGTGCGCGTCCTCATCGAAACGCTGGACGAGGCGTATCTGCCGCCGCTGCTGCCGCGAACCCTATCGTGGCTCGCCGAAATGCTCGATAACCCCGACAGTGCCGTTGAAGAGATGGCACGAGATATTGCAAACCGCCTGAGTCGAATTTCGGGCGAAGATATCTTGACGCAGTTGCGCGAAACGCCAGCGATTTAGGACTCGAAACGCGACTAGTACCGGTATGCCGACGATGAAGTGGAAAACGCATGATGCTTCTGCGTGATCGACGGTTGCCAGGTACCGATGCTATACGACGTGTACCCAGACACAAGTAGTGCATCCAGTGTTGTCGAGTTCAGCGCCGGCTGCGGCTCGCGAGCACCTCGGCTGTATTAGACACGCGCGAGCATCCACGGGTTTGCACCAGCACCAGCATCCGCGTATATGTCTTCATGAATGCCGCCAATGGCGAGTCGCCACGCCTCCAACAGAAGCGTCACCAGCATGGCAGCGGCGAGCGCATCCAACGCCACCTGGCTGAGCGTCCAACGCGTGGCAGATGCAGGCCGCTTCTTCCCCTGTGCCGGTCGACGGTATTCGTCGAAGCGCACCGCCGGCACCTCATCCTCGTCTATTCGATAGTACATCGGAAATGAGACGACAAAGTAAAGTCCGTAGAATGCGGATCCGATCCATACCATACGCCTCCAGTCTCGGAAACGGTAATGCGGAAACGCGGCAATGGTGACGGTTTCCGCGAAAGCGGTGCCGTACGCGAGCACCAACACGACCAGGACTCGCTGAAGACGCGTCCAGCGCTGCGATGCGAGCCTCAGCACCAACGTCACAAGCGTATGGTACATGCAAAAGTACGGCTGTGTGGCTAGATAACAGGGTATGGGTACGTCATTGAGCCGCCAGCTTGGAAAGGTGTACTCGGCGCCGAGCAACCGGTAGAAATAGTGCGTCCATAAATAGTTCCCGATGAATCCGAAGACCCCGTTCCAGACGTTCGCTTTGAAGATGAAGCGCTCCTGCCAGGGCAAGGTGCGGTCGGGTGTTCCCGGGAACAGCACCGGCGGCAGCACGCACACCAGCGCCATAGCCAGTGACACGAGTGCGTAACCGAGTGCGTCTAGTCGCTGGTACCAGCCGGTGGCAACGACCGCACCTAGCAAAAAGCCGACGGCAACCGGGCAAACGAGCAGGAGATAGCGTTCGGCCCAGGCCTTGGACGGGTTCCGTGCCCAGACAGGCATCCGGACGTTGAACGACTGTTGGTGCTGGTCGTAGACAACGAACGTCGTGCTGCTGCTGCTGCTGTTGTTGTTGTTGCGGACGTTTGTTCGCTGCAAGGACAATGCATTGCAGGGATTGGATAGACGGACGGATGGATGAAGGGTTTCATAGGATCCATCGATGCCCGTGAACTAGTGTACGCTGGATCATTTGTGGATGCTCTTGATAGACCCCGGGTATTGATTCACTTGGTTAGAGGTCGATTGCCGAGTCATCGATGGGGATCCAGCACCACTCAGAACCTCTGTTGGTGTCGGTTCCGCGAGCTCACCCTGTATACCACGTTTCGCTAGAATATGCACTGACAACACGGTGCTCTCGGAGTGCATATCAAACCGCTGACGCCTGGTTCCTGCTCTGAGCCGTCCATATCGTCGCCTCGCTACGGGACGAACGCGGAGTCGATATCGACCCAGCGGGACGTTGCCTGGGGTGTCTGCGCCTCGGTCGCTGCTGCTCGCAGTGCAGTGCTCGTAGCGCTCGTACGGCAGTACGTCGGGGACGGGTTACGTTCGTGCGTGGCGCAGACGTGGTATCGGTGCTCGTGTGTGTGTATGACGGTGAAAAGAACGCGCTTGACGTCCAGATGGTGCTTTACAGTGCATGACGCCAGGAGGTACGCTCGATGCTCCTGAGGTCGTCGCGCCAACCGACGCAGGATTACCGACTCGGTTCATGGAGTGTCCGGCTGGATGCGTACTCTGGAAGGAACAACACCCGAGTCAGAATGAAATGGAGCAGGTCCTCGAACGGGAGCGCAAACGCACATGTTTGGGCATCGTCTCGTTGTCCTGCATCGCGAACGTTTTCCGGCTTTTCCCGGTACGGATTCATGCGTCTCTTGTCCCTTACTTCGGGGCGTCAAATACGCGAGCCCTCTCATGCCGCCAGCGCCGTTACCTGCAGTCGAAAGACGATCGTGGAAGCGTGAACCTTCCGATATTGCCGATTTTTCGGCTGCTGTGGACGCGTTTCATGCACAGGCGGAGTACCCGACCTGCGCTTTGCTGGTCATTTTCATCCTGATGAGTACCGCCTCGGTGCACGCTCTACAGTCGTCATCGTCGACTGTGGTCAGGTATTCCCGTAGTAGATCGATCAAACTGCCTCCGGAGAGCGCTCGTTTGGTTATTCGGCAGAGAGGCCCCTGACGCGTACGGTAAGCTCGCCTCGATGTGCGCTTTCGTCTCCGTGCTCAGTGCCGTACGCTAGGATTACGGGCTTGTTCTGGGCAATGCCCTCAGCGAGCAGACGATGCACTGTAATCACACATGCGATCCCTGGGCCATTCGATAGCGGATTCTGCAGAACGCAATATCTTCCGTGATGCATCGTAGAGCGCAAGGAAAATCCAGGACGCGGATGCAGTTGAGAAATGTCGATAACGTTGACGCTGGTGCCATGCAAACCAGTGATGCATTCGGCACATCCAAGTGACCGCCATCATGACTCACATCCGAATCCGATATACGTTTTCATTGAAAAAGAACAGGCATGAGCCTCCTGTACCCGAATCGGATGCTCTTGTCGTCGAGTCCCGTTTCGTCGATGACAGCCCAGAGAGGATGATGTATCTTTCTAACGGAATCAGTAGTTGGACAAGTTGCGTGATCTTGCTCTGAACCGCACCTGAAAAGGAATTCGTCAAGCGACGTTGTCGAAGAGCGTGCCGCGAAACCCAACCATCGAAACCTCGAAGCATGCGTTATTCCAGCGTGCTCCAAGAAAAAGCACGGTATAGATTCTGGAGTAGTAGATATGATTTGGATCATGATATTCGTGGGTTCACGAACGACATTTCGAAGGTGTTCGGTGCTGGGATGATTCCGGTGACGTGACGAGTTCCGGTGGCAACGAGTCCACGGAGATACATCTGAGGTTCGATCAAGAACCATGAAACGAAATATGCGTCTGGAACACCACATACCTATACTTTGATTGTCTAGGTTTTCATACAAAATTTTGCAAAGAGGAGCAAGATCGAACAATGCTGTTTCCTTTTTGTCATCTGCGACGGTGGTACTCCTGCTCCGCATTGTTGTGATCGTTGTTGTCGACATCGACGACGACAAGTTGCTTGTTTACGCGTTGCGCTGGCGGTGCGCGCGCAAACGAGCCAGTCGTTCACGTATCTGTTGAGTTTGCAGCGTAGGTGCACTGGTTGGTGGTGGTGGCGATGCTTCACTGCGTGGTGCTGCTGTTCCAGATGACGGAAGCGCTTCTAATGGAGTTGCAGGCGCGATAAGTGGAATCCGCTCCCAGTCTGTGTCCTGACGAGCCAACGCGTCCACAAGGCGAACGAGGAAAGGCTGCACAGCTACGGGAACGAGTCGCAAGTGACTGCGAACGGTGTCGATACCGCAGTGGTGGCAGAGTGCGCGAACCAAAAGACGGGCTTCGTCGCAGGTCTGTTGCACCCGATCTGCCGGCAAAGTGGCACACATCGTAAACAGTACGTGCAGTTCGTAGAGAAGCAGGTCCAAGTGTGTTTCCAGTAAAGGCGAGGTCGCACCAGTGACAGTTTTTTCAGTATTCGGGCCACTTGTGAGCACCTGGTTGCAAAGGCGATGTAAACACTTTTGCAGCATGACGATGCGGCTGGGCGTGGTTTCTTTCGAGGACGTTGGCGCTTGTGACACGGGCACTGTCTGGACGGAGCGCACCGCCGCACGAAGCGCCCGAACCAGCGCTCTGCTTAATACAAGCACGGGCGCGTGCTCCAGCGTCTTCAGCATGAGCAAGTTGTAGGCGCGGAGTAGCTGGGGTCCCTCAGGATACGCGGGTACTCGATGATCAAGAAGGCGATCACAGACTTCAGTGATGAGTAGCTCCAGCGCCGCGAGAGAGAGCAGGCAAGCGAGTTCTCGTTTCATGATCAAGTGCATGAGCGCGTTGAGTAAGTACTTGACGATGCGCATTCCAGCAGCGTCGACTGGCGATGCCTCGGCTGCTGCAGCCAGCACCGACCGTATGCCTTGCGTCAGACCGAGGCACAGGTCTGCAGCGTGATGCTGGAGTGAGCGTTCCTGACCTGCTTTCATCATCGCTGAAAGCTCCTTGGCCGCCTGAATTCGTTCCTCTGCCGACGCTGACTCGCCGAGCAGCGTATGGCTGAGTCGTCGGACCTGCTGCTCGGCGGAATCCGCAGCAGCAGCAGCACCAGAAGCAGCACCAGAAGCAGCACCAGAAGCAGCAGCGACTGCTGTTGCGGTGACGCCTGCGCCAGCGGCGGGCACTGCGGTACGTCTCCAAAAACGACCTTCCGGGAGGCACGGGGTCGGTGCGATCGGCGGCTCGAAGCTGGTGTGCCCGTTTGCCGTCTCATCGAGACGGACGGCGCGCTCTGGGGGCAGCTGCAGTGACGGCACTACAGACAGCGCTCGAGGCTCGCTCAATCCATCGATTGGTGGCTGCACGGGCCTCCGCCCGGTTGGCACCTGCGAGTCCAAGGCCGCTGTGCCCGTACCTACCACCACAGCGGTGTCTGCTTTGGCTCGAGCGAGCATCGCAGCAAATTGGGTATCACTGTGTTGCATGTCGGCGTCGAGTTGGAAGGCGTCCCTGCTGACCGGGACTGCTCCCAATGGGCTGCCATCACCAGCATTCAGGGTGTCTGCCTGCTCCGCATGCAAACGTCGCTCAGAGACATCGGATGCAGGTGTCTGCGGGGCCGATGCACCCCCCGGGGACGCCTGCGGAGACGACACAATGGAGCGATTCGATCGTGCCGGTGACATGCTCCGAAACTTTTCAGTTCTGGTGAGAACGTCTTTGCGAACTTGTTCGTTGCTGATATCCCGAATTTGAGCTGCGATTGGAGCGTACCCAATGAGCCGAACGATAACTTCAACAAGTCGCTCTGCGAGCTGTCTCACGTGGCCATTTTTATCGCGAAAGCAGAGCAGGACCGGCTCCAGCACGAGGCGAGCTTCTGCCTCAGAGGGTGTTCTCTGCTCAGCGTCGCGAGACCAGCGTTCACATAGCCACTGCAGTGTCTCGAGACGAGCGGCGGGCAGCTCGAGGCTCAACGCTGCTGCGATGTAGCGCGCGAAGCTTGGCCTGCTATCTGTGTTATCACGTTCTACAGCAGGATACCACGCGCTCATGCACTGTAAAGCTGCCTCGCGTACCATTCTCTTGTTGTCGTTGACTCCATGCTGAATGACGGAACCCAGAAACAGGCGTAGAATCGAGTCATCCGCTCCGGATAGTCGTTGCGTCTTCATACTTTCCACCGTTGCTTCGCCCAGGTGCGTGAGCACGTTCAGCGCGCATACCCCGAGGTTACGGTTTGTATCCGCAATGCGACTGGCTAGTGCTTTGAGTAGCTCAGGCGAGATGGTGCGAATATCCACCACAAGATCCGGCTCGGCGAGCTTTCGAAGTAAATCCTGGAGAGCCTCTTGGCGTAGTTTCCAGTTCGCGCTCTCCAGGTTTCGAAGCACGGGCTGGATCCGATCCAACACGAGCGTCCTTGTGGTGCCAGAGTGCCGTTCAGCGGGTGATGACCAAGCAGTCGAACCACAATTCGTTGGCATGCTGGACATGGTGCAGTTCGTGTAGCGCGACCCGCGTACCGACTTGAGCGGATTCTGCTCAGAACCTGCACCAGATTTTTCGACATCACCGCTCATGGGACCGTTGCAGTTCACCACTGATGGTGCGGCATTTTCCTGATCCAAATGTTCCAGTTGCGCCCGATAAGCTGCAGGAATACCGAGTTCGACGAGTCCGCGCTGCATCTCAGTGCCATATTTGCTTCGTACAAGCGAAGCAATGACTCGCAAAACAACATCAGCACAAGCTGGTGGCTGCTCCGGAAGCAGCGGTCTGGTCATGTCGAGCACAGCTCCCATGGGCAACGAGTCCATTCCGAAACGCTCTACCAGCTGGTACTGAATGAATTCCAACGCCAAGATTCGAGCACGTAAATCCGGAATATCCCTGCATACTCGTTCGAAACAGGCGAACACAAGAGCGGGCGTCCCCAAGCTCGCTAGTTCGAGTAGAAGCTGGGAGCACTCGGTCAGGCCGGGTGCCTGAATCCACAAATAGGCAATCGTTTCCGCAAGGGAAGCGACACGTGCAGTACGAAGACTTCTCTGCGGACATTGCGCAATCGTCGTATGTATTCGTTGCACGAGCGCTCGACATCGTCCAAGCGCTCCGTGATCATCGGATTCAACCGCTTGTTCCACGAGTTGCTCAAGCGCCTTGCATTCCTGTTCTAGGAGCGCCCCCGAGTGTACACTTGAATGGTCCTCATCGTTCCCAGCTACGAGCATGTCCTTTGCGATCGGTGTTCTGCGGGATCCCGCGGCTGCGTCAGCCAGCACGATGCCTTCTCCATCCGATGCCTTGCGAAGCATTCGCTCAGGGCCCGCCCCAGTCGTTGACGCTATCCGTTCGTGAGCGTCATGCGCTGCTGCTGCTGCTGATGCTCCTGCTGCTGCTGCTGCTGATACCGGAGCGTCCATCTTGCCAGGGCGTTTCGGCGGCACTGCAAAGGAGTCCTCGATGATACTACTGGAGAGGTAAGATGCAGCATTCGGTTTTCGCCCGGGCTGCGCGCTAGACACTTGTTGTGCAGGAGATGCAGGTTTGGCACGCAGCTCTTTGCTTTCATCTGCCACAATTTTCTGAATCTTGTCCAACTTGCTCTTCTCGAGACCTTCGATAAGCGACGAAACGGCGTTCGTGCCACATTGAACTTGCAATAGTGCGACGCACTCGAGAGCTGCCTCCCGTACATCTGCAGCGGCATCAGCCGTGGTCTGCGCAAGCATCAGTTTGAGCTCGCGCAGCGCCGGACGCAAGTCTTGGGCGCTACATTGGCGAATGAGTCGGGAACACCATTGCAGTGCGATGGTGCGGCTCCCAGGCACTTTTGCAGTTGCAGCTTCTATGATTGCTGGAGTCACTTCGGAAAACTCAACAGCTCTGCTTGCTGCCAGAGCATCCAAAGCCGCGCGCAACGCCTCTACCAGAATGCGATTCTTCTCCTTGAGGCGACTCAGGGCTACGATAGCGAGCATTTTGCCGTATGCACGGAAGTTCTTGTCCGACTTGGTCGCCAACTGAGCGATGACGCGTGCGGCCGCTGTTGCTACCGCAACATTCGCGTCTTTTCCGATCAGTCTCTGAATCTCTGCGGCTAACTGGCTTCCTCGAGTGATGTCAATATGCGAGGCTGCCTGCAGCTTCTCCAAAAAGTTATCCAAAGCACTCTTACGTACACTCCATTTTTGATGACCTAAAGCCTGAAAAAAGTCCAGTGTCTGTTGTGACTTACCTTCATCCTCTGCATCCACCCGAACCTGTACCGCGTCTACGAGGCTAGCGATGCATACACCCGGATCAGCGTCCGCCCTACAGGCCAGAGAAGGGTCCCTTTCGGGTATCGCCTTGGTCGAAGCGCGAGGTGCACCTGCGCTCTCCTCCCGCGGTTGCTGTGACCTGACTCTTTGGGTTCGTTCCAGGCGACGCGTTAGACGCGGCGGCTTTCGCTTCTGGCCTGGAACATGGGTGGCGTGCTCCGCTAGGTTCCGACAGGCCTCGGTGAGCTCCGCCTTCATGACTGGTTTGATGTCCACTTGCTTTAAGATGCGCTCTAGGAAGGATTGTCCCAGCCATGAGTAGATTTCAAGAAGCAGTGCTTTGCCGGCTGATCGAACTTCCTGATTGGAATGGTCGAGGAGCTTGTCGAGCCCTTTGCTTGCTGTGTTCGCAGAAATCGCAGCTTCGCCGTTGCTACCACAACCGAACTCCCTGATGCATGTCCGCAGGATATCAGCTGCTGCAGATACCACTTTTGGTAACCGGTTTTCATAGCCCACATCGCAAAGAACGGTGACTAGGTCATCACCGGCATCGCAGGAAACGAGCCCCAAAGCAGCGTCAAGGGCTCTTGCTCGGTTCTGGGGCCGCCCCGCAAGGCACTTTTCGGCTATGCCTCGAGCAATAGCCGCAGCGGCACCGGTTTTCCGCAGTACCGCACTAGCAGTCGCGTCATCCGCACAAGCATCACATAGTGCAACCACAGCATCAAGTGCAGCGAGTTGCACTGCTGCATTCGCATCCCGAACTGCCCCTGCAAGCAGGTTCGCATCAGAGGCACTCGGCGCCGTGCTACCGTTGGCAATCGCCTCTCGTACCTTTCGCAAGGCTGCCTCGCGAACACGCCAAAGTTTATGGCAAACCTGTTCAGGAATCGGGAGTTTCTTTGCTTCCTCTATCAGCTGATCTTCGTCAGTCATGACGACGAGACCCAGCTGCAGCAACAGCAGTAACTACAAAAGCTTGACGGCAGCGTTGCGCTTCGCGTGATCAGCAACGAAGCCGCCACGGCAGAAAAATTCAAAATGGCGAGCGGGCTTTGGGCCGCCTGTCATGAAGGCGCGCAGTGGCAGCAGCCAGGATGGCCCGCTGATGCTGTGGTCATATATGGTATATAATGTACTAATTAGTACAGACTGCATCGGGTATCCCTAGACCCCCTGCTACGCAATCACGCAAATGCTTTGATCGCTTCGCAGTCCGGAAAAGTCAGGGCGCCACGTATACATCCATGTCTCGCGAATGATGCTCCTGGACAATTGGTGAACGATGATGGTGTTTCAGCATTCGATTCCACCGAATTTATGATCCAGATACGTTGATTCTATACGAGGGAAAAGCTGCTATCATGACTAAGCGCTGAGAGCTACGAGCGCGCTTTCTTGCCAAAAGGTTCCGTTTCATGTTCAGGCTGCATTCTTCAGCTCGGATTCCTGATGACGCAGGTATCCGTTCGATGGTAATGCCGTATGGTGTCCCGTAAATGGCCTTTCTGGTGTGGGCCTCATGCGCAGGGCTCGGTACCCACCGATGATCGAGTCGCAGGTCACCCGATCCATTTTCTCGATAGCGGAAGGAGGAAGTGTTCGCGGCCTATATGCACGTACATCGACAGCGATGCCGCTGCTTCTTGAGCAGTTTCCTCTTGTATGGAGCATTTTAGCGCTTGTGTGTATGGACCGGAGCTCTCGAAAGTACGGAAATACTTCCCGAAAATTTGCGGCTTGTGGAACACATCCGGCTCGTGCACCATCGTTGACGTGCCCTGGTGCCGTAAGCGAGGCTTTAGTGCCGGTCCGGTGCGTTTCCGGGACCCTCCACGACAACGGAACTGTTCCCGTATATGTCCGTAAAACGCCATAGCCGTGAATGGAAGTGCTGTCTCTGACGTCTTTTATCTAGGTCTGCGGCGTACCGATGACGATCTTGACAGAATCCACAGGGATGAACGGTGCATCGTCGACACGGATTCTAGTTTGGTGCACGTGCATGAGCAGGAACTAGGGATCGATGCACCGCATGATGCTCGAAATGCAAATGCTGCGTCCGACACTCCCTATGCATGCGTTTGAATGTGTCCAAATTCTAGACGCTTATTGTCGATGACGATCACGTATCCATGGAATCCCGCCTAGATGCGCCTACCTTGCAGCATGAAATGCCCCGGCAACATTTTGCCTCGGTGCAATCCTAAAACTCATGCAGTTTTTTGGTCCTGACCCTGAAGCAAAGAACCTGCTCGGTAACGCTCCTGCAATAGACACATCTGACACGTTCCTCGCGTTTGCGCCATACGGAAATCCATCGATGCCAACTGAGACGCGATCCCCAGCTTCATCTATTTCCATCCTTGGCAAAGTGCTGATCGGCTCCATAAATACTCGCACCGCGTCGATAACTGCACCTGCCTGCTTAACGTCTCTATTTGTGGTCAGCTACTGTCATCCGTCTGCAGGAGCTTGCAGCGATGAACCGCACGGAAACGCAGCAGAGGCCGGTACGACCCGCCGCACGCGTCCAGGACGAACTGCACCAGCCGCATCGCGCGCTACGCGCCGTCGGTCTGCTGAAACTCCTCGTGCCGTGCAGCTTCTACACAGTCACGGGTTTGGTGCGCACTACGGCCTCCAGGTATGGCCGGTGTTGGATCAGGTTATGATCTCACGACGACAACGTTTTCACCAGAGGGTCGCGTTTATCAAGTGGAGTATGCGACCAAGGCTGTTGAACAAAGTGGCACGGTGATCGGCATTCGCTGCGTGGACGGTGTGGTGCTCGCTGTCGAGAATCTGCGCGGTGTCAAACTATTACGTCCAGACTCGCTCCGCCGAATTTTCGCAGTGGATCGTCATATTGGCATAGCAGTTGCGGGTATCGGCCCTGATGGCCGGCACATGGTCGGCCGAGCGCGCAGCGAAGCACAGAACTACCGTTCCGTTTATGCGGAGGAAATTCCCCCGAGCCTGCTCGCAGAGCGTTTAGCGAGCTATGCGCACGTGTACTCACTTTATTGGCACGTGCGGCCTTTTGGTTGCACCATCCTCATAGGCGGTTGGGATGCTTCTCAAGGACCCTGTCTATACGTTGTCGAGCCTGACGGTAGCGGATACAAATACCGGGCATATGCAAACGGCAAGGGTCGCACCGCAGTGCGCACAGCGCTGAATAAACTCAACTTTGAGCAGCTCACTTGCACCTCAGCTGTTCAAGAGATAGCGCGTATGATTCATCAGTCTCGGGATATCGCTAAAGATAAACCGTACGAGCTAGAGATGGCTTGGATCAGCGAGGCCAGCGATCACAAGTTCGCTCGCGTCCCAGGGGCACTTGTCGTCAGTTCTCGACAAGCGGTTGAGGAGGAGCCTCAACAGATGGAGACCGGTGGAAGCACTGCCTCGGCGGATAGAGGTGAAACCCCGTCAACATCAACACACATCATGGAAGAGAGCTAAATGAATGTCGGTGTGATGCTGGTACTCGGTTTTGCTGATGGCAGCAACGCCCTGGTGTTCGTATTCACCAGCTTGGTTCTTGGAGAGTGTCTCTGCGCTGTATCGAATGCTCTTCGGTTTTAGACTGGGCCGGGTGACGCATTTTCAGCGTAAGCGCATGAAATGCTCGAAAATGTAGCTGTTGCCTTGTTTCTGCGTGACATGCTTCTCGAATTCCTGCACGGAGACTACTCTGTCCGTGACCATATTGACAGCGTTTCCTCGCTAGGATACTGTCAGGCACCAATTCGAGCGAAACAGTGCACGTCGAGAACCTCTGGCATCTCGGTTGTCCCTGGGGATTCCAGTGAGGATCGTTGCTTCCATGGAGAGGTCGTGTGGGTACATCAAGAAAATTCTTCCTATCAAGATGCCTGTTGCGTACTAGCTGGAGTTCATGAAATCTGGTTCTTGAAAAAGGGCAACAACGTGCATGAAATGCGTTACCTACACGTCATTCGTTGCCCATGGCTTATTGTTGTCCATGCCCTGCTGCATGCGGGCACCGGAAGCGCTCTAGATCGGTTATCGGGGAGAACACGTCCTGGATCAGGGAGTGCTCCTCTGTGGATACGCGTCTCGCGCACTGGGCGGTAATCGCTTTCACCGGCATGCCATTTTTATGATCCCTCAATGGGTACCATGCGTGATGGCAAATTTTGCATGCCTGGAGCCCCGGTACATCCATCCGTTCTTTTCACACGAGTTTCGCATCCGTGTCTTTGCCAGACAAAACACATGGCACATGGAACTCTTGACGCAATGTGGTTCTCTCTACCAAAACAGTCAGCTGGTATCCATTGGCTGCGTGGATATCCCCGACCGACGAGCATACGTGCGCACCAGCGTCCGCTTCACGTGACGTGCACGCTGTCGAGGCCACTGCACGCCGCCTATTCTATGGCGTTGTTTTAGATGCTTTCTGCGTATTACAGGCAAATGCGCTTCAAGCAAATTGCGTTTAGATGAATTCTTGAGCAGCTCTGACAGTCTTCCGTTTCCGATGTATGCTAAAAAACGTGTCCAACTCGTGCCATACTTCAGAGTTGAAACACCATGGCTCGGGAGGCTCCGCAGCTGCCGTTTTCGTGTAGAGCCTCGTTCCAGAAAGGCCGTGCGCATGCATTCTGGAGGCTTCACACCCGGCTGTTTCGTAGCAGCGTCGCTCACACAGAGCGCCTCGAACCGCCCTGCCTCGACCCTATCCGCTGTGACACGGCTGACGCAGCTGTTCGCTCGCCGTCAAGCCGCGCTTCCCGTCACGAGTTTCGCATCCAGTCACCGCTTCTGCAACGTGCGTGCGTCCGTTTGAAATGAAGTGAGTCTAAGGAAAGAACGTACGGAAAAATCTGTAGCGACAAGCCCTAGACATACTCTAGCAGCTTGATCCATAAGTCGCGCGTGTTGCGAAACGTGCAGATAGCAACTCGGCAAATGCGTGTGAGCGCACACATCCGGTTCATCGCATCTGTGCTGAACTGACACAGCCGATTCCTTTATATACTGATTTATGCAAGTATTGACTACTGCGCGCGTGGCCTAACACGCTGCGCCTCACGGCATGGCACCGATGGGGGCGGTAGGGCCCGATGGAGAAGGCGTTGGACTTCGGCTTCAGTTTGGAATCCATCCAAAGATTGGGGGTTCAAGTCCCCCCGCGCGTGTTGTTTTGTACCGGATTCCACGGAGGTGATGGGACGAGACGCACTGCCTGGACAACACTTATGCGGTACTCAACACAGCGGCTGAGTGATTCCCAGCACGAACGCGCACAGGTACCGCTGGTAGTGACAGAACGCTGTAGACTCGGCAACCGGGTTGTCCGTTGAACTGCCGGGATGCGCCTCGCGACAACGAGTCCCAAGTTTGGAGAACGTCCACGAATATCACTCGCTGTCGATAGCGGCTTGCGAGTCGCTTCCGCTTGCCGAAGAAAGTACCGACACTGCACCAGTGACTTTCGCACCAGACTAGAGGTGCTCCAAAGGCGCTGCAGCCTAGTTTATGAGATGGTTATCCCTAGAAAACTGGGCAGAACCTGGAATCTCCCTGGACGTCACGGCGTTTGAGCATCGCATGCAGCTGATCACGTTTCACCGAGGCGTAACTGAGCGTACGCTCGAACTGGGAAACCAAAACGAAACGACGACTAAACTCGGATACGAAACGTTTTGGCAAAAGCGTGCCAGGCAAGCCGCCTCTCTATCCTACGAAACCAAACGCACACGACTGCTATTCTCGGACTCGGAATTTTTTCAGAAACGCGTACCGGACGATTACCCGCGTGCTCCGGGTCCAGGAAAAGTCACACACTCGTTGTTTCCGCGTTGCAGATTCCGCATCGATAGTCTCACCTGGGCACGGTTCCCTTCCGATGGGTATCGAAGCGATCATTCTTTGTGATCTGCGGTACGCTTACAAGGTCCGTGAATGCGCAGAGGAAGCACGTACAGCTTCTCGAGTTGATCAGCGGACGGCAGCGCCACACGCAAGCACATACACACCGAGAGAGACACCATGGCGACAGCGTTCGCCATTTCGTCGTACCGTGCCACCACGTCGTCCAGTCGGACACGAGTCATTCATGTCCAGCGCATGTATGCCGAGTCGATATCGAAGTATTTTCATCGCTTTAAGAAAGATGCACGTTTGCCTTAGTATCAATAGCCATGGCATCTGGTTCCGTTTCACCGTCTTCATCAAGGTGGAATTCGAGCAGAATGTCGTCGGTTTGTGCCAACAGCTCATCCGTGACTCGTAGATGGTCACGAGGTTGCTCCTCGGTGTGCGCTGCTGGTGACTCTGACGCCATCGAATCTGGCTCGGGGATGATGATCCCCGTCGGCTGAACACGCGCGCGTTTTTCACGCTCTGCGGCTAGCAACTGCTCCAGACGAATGACTACAAAATTCGGTACCTTCATGGCGGCTCCGACGTCGTTGGCTTGGCGCCAGTTCGAAATCGCAGCGATGTCGTCCTTCAGGCGTGCAACCAAAACAACGAGGCGTTCGCGCAGGAATCTCGATTTGCTGGAACGCAGTAAGCGAATGAGCTGCTTCTGGATTGGGAAGGCCAACTCGGGAAACGCCGATTCTCGTACGTAGAGCGTCAACCAATTCAAGAGCGAGTAGACAACTTCGTCTACAACAGCTTCGCCGAAATTGCTGCTTTGAAGCACCGCATCCTGGATGCGAAGCAGACGAGGCCAGTCGATGACGGGCACCTCGCGCCGGGCTGCGCCCTTTGTCGTTCGATCACATTCAACTTGGCCGAGCATTTCGAGCAAGGACGCGCAGAGTGGGACATAGCTATGCACCTCTCCAGCGAGACGAAGAAGCGCACGTATGCAGGCGAAGCGTGCCCCGAATAGGCGCGCGCTCCGCAGGCCGTCAATCAGAATGAGCACGATTTGCAGGTACGGGAAGCGAAGCGATGCCAGTTGCTCGTGAACGGCAAGAACATGGGACCACCATTCAACAGCATGGATGAAGGACCAGTTCAGAATGGCCTCGCAATCGCAACCTCGACCAGATGACAGTGCTTTGCGCACCTGGAAACCCAGTTCCTGAACTTCACCGAATGCAACGCGGTAGGATGCATCACCGGACTCGGCGAAAAGCTCCCGTGCGCTTTGTAGGCAGAAATCCATCGACGCTGCTGTTCGCGGATTCCGGCTCTTAAATGTTTGCGTGAACGTCCGATAGCATTCCCGCAGTACGACCTGTGCGATACACGGTTGAAGGTTGCCGAGCAAGGCGCGTAGCGTCGCATGCACCTGCGAGCGAATCATGATGAGCTCCTCAGGGCGAGCCCAGATGATAGTGAGATCGCGGATCAGGGTCTTGCTCCACTTGGGCAAGAGTGGTAGAAAATGTGCAAGCTTTTCAATTCGACGAATCAAGTAGCACTTGGTCAGTGGATCCCGAACCAGCGCGAACAAGGAAGAAAAGCACATTCCATATGAGAGCATGAGCCGCCGGTATCGCTGCCACTCTGGATCGTTGGGATCCAGGTCACGCAGTTTGGCTCCCAGGTGGCGCTGCAGCACAGCGGGCACTGCTACAATAGCGAAGAGCATGACACGATGTCTTGCATCAGCATCAGCAAACGATCCGATCCGCGCCTGGTCGCTGTTCCCAGCTGGTACATCCCGTTCACGCACCAGGTGAGAGAGCACGCTGACCAGCCTTCGCAAGGCGGCCATGCGTTTCGACGGGCGCATAAGTTCGCGGCGTATGCGCTGTATCCAGGATGCGTCGAGGCGCAATCGTTTGGCGTCATGTCGCGTGGGACGTGTCGCAGACTGCTCTAGAGCATCGAGGCGATGCGCTTCGTATGTGTCGCTTGTGGCATGATCTGCAGGTCCCGATGCCGAGCTGGACGCGTCTGACGCTGCGCTCGCCTGGTCGGATTCGGCACTGCTACTAGCGTTCCCATCGGCCACGGTTGCCTTGCTTGCCTCACTTTCGCCGAACCGCAACAGCGCATCGTCATGTGATCGCAAATAGGCATAGAATTCAGGGTCCTGCTTCTGAAGGTTGACCAGCTCTTGCTGATGTGCCGCGACTGGATCCAAGTCCACGAGACTGGTTTCAGTCTCGTAGTCTTCAGAGAGTCCCGAAGTGCCCGAGGCATTTCTGGAGTTGTTGTTGCGTTGGCGAGCTGCCGGCGCTTCTAGAGCTCTTGTTGCACCAGCGAAGGCGCCACCATCGGCCGCAAATCGGCGTCGTTTGTGGCCTGTGTGGTCTCGTTTTAACTCGCGCTTGCGTCGAGCGTCCAACGAGCCTTTTTGCGGTGCATCCGAGGACAGCGTACGCTTGGAGGCTGCGTGGCGACGCTTCGGTTCCTGCCACGCCACACGTCCAGAGCGTTTATAGAGTTCTTGAGGAGGATGCTTCGATCCCATCGCCGAGCTTTCTCCTTCAAGTTTTAGAAGTGCAAGACAAAAATCTTGTTTGTGGCGTCGTTTGATCCAACCTAATGCACGGCGGGAGAAACAATATTCCCTGTCACCCGAGCGGAGCTCCGCAGAAAACTGACTCACTTTGATCTGAGGCTAACAACGGTGCCTTGCCTACAGGTATAATCCGTGACCTGCGAGGTTCTCGCGAGAGCCTGATCGCGCCTGGTGACTCGATTCTCTTCGGGCCCTGGTGAGGCCGCCTCACAGACTCGCCGCGCTCACTGCTCCGGAGTGATCAACGACGATGCGGTAAGACTCTTATGCGACTTCTTCAAACCGTACAGCACTCAATCCCTCTGAAAAATTATCGCACCAGAGCTGCAGCCCGTAGGAAAGCAACGTGGCGAGCACCGACCCTAAACGGCCAGGTCTAGCGAAAACACCGTGGTTTGCGGCGCTATGGCTTGGGCGCTTCCGCGTTCGGGTTTAGGCATTTCGCCGTTGTCGCTTCTGCGGAAGCGCTTTTGCGAAGCACCAATTGCTCCCGGGGAAACGCTCTAAGCGTTGCACTTGCCACGCCAGCTTCACTCGGGCGAGTACCTGGAATCGGAACACCAGTCATGTTGAGCACGGTCACAAACGAATACTGCAGGTAAAGACTTTGGGTTCTTTGCACAAGATTGCGTTGCTTGGGTCAGTCATGCGTCGCTGACGCCGTTCCTCCATAGACGCAGCAGTCGAGGCGTTTAGCCCAGTGCAGAGCAGCTCCCCAACGATCGAGAAACAAAACCTCTGTACTTCTTCGCAGAAGAAGAAAAGCGCGCAATGTCCCGTTTCTGCTGTCGAAGGCGAGAGCTCGCACGCTCATATTGGGTTGCCCCGGCGAGCGTTCACGTGCTGCCATTAAGCGCTGGATGACCACACGGGGGTTCGTGCGTCGACGCACGGTTACGTCACAGGGCGAACATCCGTAGACGTCGTCTCTGATCCTTAGCAGAGCGGCTGGTATTTTAGAACTCGTTCACCACGATTGACATCTAGTAAGGATTCAATGGCTCACGTGTGTGGCTGGGATGCGTCCTGCGTGCTTCGGGCTAGCGCGAAGCCTACCATCCGCCTCAGCGTTTTGGAATCACCGCTTGCTGCGACCTGTTTCCGAACGAATGAATCCGCGGCGACGTATCGCGACCGGGGTGTTTTCAGGTTACCAACGAGGAGCGGCAAGTAGCCAAAGATGGTATCATAGAGTGCGCTTCGGATGCCTGTGTATCGTCGAGCGCATCGGCGAACTGGCACCGTTCTGCATTCAGGCTAATGCCGAGCTGCACATTCTCCGAGACCTTCAGGTCTACGTACCACGAGGTCTTGCGAACCACCAGGAATCCTCTTTCTCATCAGATGCACTCAACATGGACTTTGGCTTTAGCGATCGATCCATCTTATCCGGCGATGGCTCTTCGGCGAGCGGCACTGAGGTCCTCTTTTCGTGTGGTGTCAAGACGAAGAGTCCAACAAGCTGGCCAGGGGTTTCGGGACGATCCATGGCCCTTCATCTTAAGAGCGACTCGTCAGCGGCATTGCCATTCGAAAAGGGAGCGTGCGCTTTTGCCGAATGCTTGCGTACCTCTATCGAAGGTCTGTGTGCATGTGACGCAACCTCGCGGATCCGCCACAGCGCCACGACCCGATGCACTCATGGAGTGATTTCTACTCGTACTTCCAGGCAAAAGTGCGGACAGGAACCCATGCGTCCCATTTTCTTGGTGATCATCCCATTCGGTGACCGTTACCACTCGGCTGAGAAAACCGGATGCGAGCACCAAAACCGCCTCCTATCGAGTGCATGAACAGATGTAAATGTGCGGATCACGTAGACCCCGCCCAAACAACCCATGCCATCGACAAGAGAACAGATATGAGGATAGTGAAACGCCCTAATCTGTGGAGAAGAACGGTGGTGGTCGCTTCCCTGGTTTTCGCGAGCGGTCGTGTCTCCGGGGGCATCCGCTGAGACGCGACAATCCTCCACTACGGAAAACAAAGCATTGGTGCCCCGGTGAATCGCGTGCGCCACAGCGCGCGTCATGAGCCGGTTCGATGTGCACACAGATCCCAAGTCTCCTTTTGATCCAATTTTACCCAGCGGGAGCGGTGGGTACTGCACCTCCCTATGCACATGGGTCCAGTTTCGTCATGCACTTTCAGGGCGGATAAGCGAAGCTCGCTTCCGTAGTCGCTCTGCGTTTGCTACGCTTCAGGTACAAGTAGCGTGCAAGCTGTCTGATCCCGTCATGTTTCTGGTGACAAAAAATTATCTAGCAGTACGCTTGTCGATCCGTGCAGAGGGAAACGCAGCGTTCACTCGAACGGTTTCGCAGAGAGGCAGGCTTCGAAGCGAACGTAACCGCTGGAGTATGCACCACAGAGGCAGCGGCTTTGGGGCTAGGGCGCCAGTCACTGCAGACAGCTCCTCACGTAAAGAGCGAAACGTGCTGCGTTCTTTCGCCACTGCAGCGCTGGTAGCGCTGATGGCCGTTTCCAGTTTCAACTCGCCATTGAAACTTTACCGGCCGGCGTTCGCTGAGGAGGTTTTCAAGGTACCCGGAGGTGGTGCCTCTACTCTCGCAACAGGCACCTCAAAAATCGTCACAAGAGGCGTCAACTTGGAAGGAGCAAACTTTGCAAAGCAAGACTTACACGGGGTCTCGTTTCAGCAGAGCATTGTGCGGGATGTCGACTTTTCCGGAAGCAACCTGCAGGATGCTTCGTTTTTTGATGCGGACTGTAGCGGAGCAAACTTTCAGAATGCCAACCTCTCGCGAGCAAATCTGGAGCTCGCAAACTTACGCAAGGCGGATCTCAGAAACGCAATACTCACGAATGCCTATGTCGTTGGGCAGACCAAACTCGAAGGCATACAGATCGAGGGTTCCGACTGGACCGATGTTCTGCTTCGACCCGATCAACGACGGTTGCTATGTAAGCGAGCCTCCGGGGAGAACCCTGTGACACACATTGCGACCAAAGACTCGCTCGGTTGCGCGGATTAGTTAGGTGCACGCTCTGGGGAGTGATTTGGAGTAGGTATGTGCCTTGTCGTCAACCAGACAATCCGACACCAGTCGGTTTAGAGCTGACGCAGAATGTTTTTGCAAATGTCGCTCGTCGGAATACTAGGAAAGTTGCCGGCGTTTCATTTTGCGTTTAGGGCGGGTATTCACGGGAGCGACAAGCCTAGATGCAACATTGCAGGGTAGCGTGTTCGTACCTAGAATGTCGAGGTCGTCTGCGCGCCATTTCGGTCCGCAAGCTAGCCTTTGCATCGTTGCTGATTAAAGCGCAAGGCGCTTGTTTGTTGATAAAGGCTGATGCAACGTCAACATCGGCCGTTGGCGGTATTCCCGGCCCACCGCTTCTCGACAGCAGTGTTGGAAGAGCGGGATCGTTGTATTGCTAAACTCACTAAACTCCCCCATGGATCCGTGTCTATTAGGAAAGCCCTATGGGCATCAGATATGAGGTGTGCCAGCACGTGCATTGGAGATAGTGGAAACGCCAAACGCCGAATAAATCAGCTTCTCCAGGAGAGTTCCGCCCATGGGTGATGAAAGTGTCACCATCTCGTCTGGCGGTAAGTTCATGAAGAACCCCGTACTTGCATCGCAGTCGCTATGGCATCTTCTAGAACACACGGCCAGCTCATCGAATACGCAACTCAATAGGGAAATGCAATCGCGATATGAAAACAAAGGTTATGTGGCGGGGAAGTCACTTATCCTAGGTAGAGCCCGAGTGGCGCCCCAGTCTGGCTCTAGAACTCAAAGTGCAGCATTCTCATTTTTTCTCGCCGGCACGCCAGCTCTAACTTGTTCTCGAACCAGCGAAGATAGAAACGATATGACAGCATAGATGCGTTTGCAGACAACAAAGTCTGACGGAGTGCTATTTTTTAAAGCTCGTACCATTTTCAGCATAAAATGGATCAGGTCATCGAAAACGGGCCCACACACGACACTTTGGGTCACTTGCCAGAGCAATCAGCACCGGCCTCTGCGACGTATTTCTCTGGTGG